>Ga0209389_1000162_pt1 | contig 55061 bp, 50 predicted proteins | sample CowpearedBW_FD_187526 | JGI IMG/M metagenome (GOLD analysis project Ga0209389, IMG submission 187526) | Root nodule microbial communities of legume samples collected from California, USA - Cow pea red BW (SPAdes) (version 2) | ecosystem: Host-associated > Plants > Roots > Nodule | place: USA... | reverse complement strand
CCTCGGACATAAAGGCGCGGCAATTCTGGGGCCTCTGGAGCATCCCACCCTTGCCTGCTTCCCCGGAGTTCCCATGCATTCTGCCGACCGGCCGGCGACGCGCCTTGCGACTCGGCTCGCCTTCCTCGTCGCGGGCTTCGGCATCGCGTGCTGGGCGCCGCTGGTGCCGTTCGCGAAGACGCGCCTCGGCGTCGATGATGGCGTTCTCGGACTGCTGCTGCTCAGCCTCGGCATCGGCTCGGTCCTCGCCATGCTTCTGACCGGCGTCCTGAGCGCGCGCTATGGCAGCCGGCCGATCATCGTCGCGGGCGGGCTCGGTCTCGCCCTGGTCCTGCCGCTGCTCGCGATCGCGAGCTCGCCAGCAGCGCTGGCGTTGGCGCTCTTTGCGTTCGGCGCGGCGCTCGGCTCGATCGACGTCGCCATGAACATCCACGCGGTGGAGGTGGAGCGCGCCGCAAAACGCCCGCTGATGTCCGGCTTCCACGCCTTGTTCAGCATCGGCGGCTTCGCCGGCTCCGCGCTGATGACGGCACTGCTCTCGCTGCAACTCGGCGCGCTCACTTGCACGCTGATCTGCTCGATCCTGATGCTGATCGCGATGTTGGTGACCTGGCCGCGCCTGCTCCGCTCGGCCCAGGTGCAGGAGGGTCCGCTGTTCGTGCTGCCGCACGGCGCCGTGCTCCTGCTCGCGCTGCTCGGCGCCATCACCTTCCTCGTCGAAGGTGCGATGCTCGATTGGGGAGCGCTGCTCGTCATCGGCGCGGGCCTCGTCTCGGAGGCGCAAGGCGGCGCCGGCTATATCGTGTTCTCGATCGCGATGACGGTGGGGCGGCTCGGCGGCGACGCCGTCGTCGCGCGCATCGGCGACCGCACGACGCTGTTGTGGGGAAGCCTCATTGCCATCGCGGGCTTCGTGGTTCTGCTCACGGCTCCGATCGCGGCGGTGGCCATAGCCGGTTTCCTGCTCATCGGCCTCGGCGCATCGAATCTGGTGCCGGTGCTGTTCCGCCGGGCGGCCAAGCAGACCGCCATGCCCACGGGCCTCGCCGTCGCGGCGATCACGACCGCCGGCTATGCCGGCATCCTCATCGGTCCCGCCGGCGTCGGCTTCGTTGCTCGCGTCAGTGGGCTGCCAACGGCGTTCTGGATGCTGGCCGCGCTGATGGGTCTCGTCACGCTATCGGCAGGCGTCGTCACGAAGGAGCAACGCCGGACATCGCGCGTCAGCGCGTGAGCGGCCTCACAACTGGTTGAGCCCGATCGATTTGATCACGGGCGCCAGGCTTGCTGTTGTCGCCTCGACGATGCGCTGGAATTTTTCGGGGCTTGAATCGGCGTCCGGCTCCATGCCTTGCGCGCGATAATTCGCGAGCAGCGTCGCATCGGCCATGGCCAACCGCGTAGCCTGGGCGATCCGATCGATGATCGCATCATCGGTACGCTTGGGCGCGAACAGCCCGAACCAGCCCTCATATCTGAGATCCGGCATGCCGGATTCGACCGCCGTCGGGATATCAGGCGCGCCACTCAGCCGCCTTTCGGTGGTGACTGCAAGCAGCCGGATCTTGCCGGCTTGGCTCAGCTGCTGCAACTGGACCGACATGACGGCAATGACGAGCGAGATCTGGCCGCTGACGAGATCATTGGTCGCCTGCGCGATGCCCCGATAGGGCACGTGGACGATGTCGAGCGCGCCGGCCTGCTGCTTGAAGGATTCGCCGACCAAATGATTTCCCGTCGCGACGCCCGGCGTCCCGTAGGACAGCTTTCCCGGATTGTCCTTCGCATAGGCGATCAACTCGCGCAGATTGGCCGCGGGCAATGAAGGATGGACCGTGAAAACCAGCGCGCTGTTGATCAGGCGGTAGATGGCGCGGAAATCGCCGACGGAATAGCCGGGATTTGCCGAGGTCAAGGGAATGATGACCTGCGTGCTGCCGTTTCCGAGCAGCAGCGAATAGCCATCGGGCTCCTCGCGCGCGACCGCGGCAGTCCCGATCGCGCCGCCTGCGCCGCCGATATAGTCGACGAAGGTCGGCCCGAGCAGCGTTGACATCTTGTCGACCCATCGGCGCCCGATCTGGTCACCCGATCCGCCAGCCCCGTAGGGGATCACCAGTCGAATGGGACGGGACGGATAGTCAGCGGCTTGTCCGCTGCGTGGGATGGTCGCCAGCGCCGCTGCGCCTGATAGCGCAGAGACGAACCGTCGCCGCGAGAAGGAAGGCATGTTCGAATTCCGGAAGCGGTAGTTACTGTCGAGGCGGGACCGGCTCCCCGTCATCCCATCGCAGCAATCGGCGACCGCCGTCAATGCTCCGGTCCGATCGAGCGGCAGCATCACCGCCGTGGCATGCTGGTCTAACCCATTCCTTTTCAAGAATTATTTCAATCAGCCGAGGCCGACCCAAGCCATCTGCGCAGGTCTGCCAGCCATGCGGCTTTCGGCCAGTTTACTCGGCGCCTCGTTCTGCTAGACCAGAACGAAATACCTTTTGACTCCCGCGAGGGGGCAATGGCGTGTGCCAGCACATAGTAACCAAGACTCAGCCATTTCATTTGGGCCATTTCGGCTGTTTCCCAAGTCCCGGCTCTTGGAGAAGGAGGGCGCGCCGCTTCACGTCGGCGGCCGCGCGCTCGACATTCTGATCTTCCTGGCCGAGCGTCCCGGTGAAGTCATCGACAAGCGCGAGCTGGTCAAGCGCATCTGGGCCGATGTCAATGTCGACGAAGGCAGTCTGCGCTTTCATGTCGCAGCACTACGCAAGGTGCTCGGTGATACCGGCAAGTCGGCCCGCTATGTCGTCAATGTACCCGGCCGCGGCTATTGCTTCGTCGCCTCGTTCGCGCAAGCGCCGCCGCAGGTCGCCCCACCCTCCGCCGAAACCGCGCTTCCTCGCTCCCTGCCCGCTCAGCTTGCGAAGATGATCGGACGAGAGGAAGTCATCGAGAAGATCTCCAATGGACTTTCGCTCCATCGCTTCATGACCGTGGTCGGCCCGGGCGGCATCGGCAAGACCGTCGTCGCCGTCACCGTCGGGCATCGCCGATCCCAGGATTTCGGTGGGCGCGTCTTCTTTGTCGACTTCAGTCCGTTGCGGGACGCCAGCCACATCGCGACCACCATTGCTTCGGCGCTCGGCCTGACCATCAGCTCGGAGGATCCGACGCCGGCCCTGCTGACATTTCTGAAGACCGGCCCGGCCCTGCTGATCTTCGACAGTTGCGAGCACGTGCTGGATACGCTGGCGCCGCTGGTCGAGCACATCGTTCGCGAAGCACCGCAGCTTCGCGTTCTCGCGACCAGCCGCGAGTCGTTCCGCAGCGAAGGCGAGCGGATATTCAGGCTCTTCCCGCTGGATTGTCCGCCGGAGCGCGAGGACCTTGATGTCGCCGATGTCCTTGCCTACCCTGCCGCTCAACTCTTCGTCGAGCGCATCGCGCAGAGCTCGGGTCCGTTCCAGCTCAGCGCCGAAGAGGCCCCGCTCGTCGCCAGCATCTGCCGGCGCCTCGACGGCATTGCGCTGGCGATCGAGCTCGCGGCAGGCCGCGTCAATGCCTATGGCATCGCCGGCACCGCATCCCTGCTCGACAGCCGCTTCTCGCTGCAATGGCGGGGACGCCGCACCGCCGTGCCGCGACACCAGACCCTCGCCGCCGCGCTCGACTGGAGCTACGATCTGCTGCCCGCGGCGGAGAGCGCCACCTTGCGACGGCTGTCCATCTTCGCCGGGCCGTTTGCACCGGAGGCGGCTGCCGCGGTCGCGGCCGGCGACGGCCTCAGCGAAGCGGAGACGCTGGAGGCGATCGACAGCCTGGTCACCAAATCGCTGATCTCGCCGTCCGGTTCGCGAACGCTGCGCTATCGCCTGCTCGACACCACGCGCACCTATGCGCTCGCGAAGCTGCACGAGCTCGGCGAAAACAGGCAGTTCGCGCGGCGCCATGCGGAGCATTTTCGCGATTTCTTCGAGCGCGCCGAGGCCGACACGACAACGCCGCTGCCCGAATGGCTGAACATCTACGGCGCAGAGCTGGACAATGTGCGCACGGCGCTGGACTGGGCCTTCGCGCCCGACGGCGACGCTGCACTGGGAATCGCCCTGACCGCAGCTGCGGTCTCACTGTGGGTGCGCCTTTCCTTGTTCGCCGAATGCCGCGAGCGCACCAGAACGGCCCTCGCCGCGCTCGGCGACGCCGGCGACAACGACCGTGTCCGCATGCAGCTGCTGTCGGCGCTCGGCTGGTCGCTGATGTATGGCGAAGGCCGCGCGCGCGAGGCGCGTCCGATCCTGGAGACGACCCTTGAGCTGTCGGACAGGCTCGATGACAAGGATTTCCGGCTGCGCGCGCTCTGGGGTTTGTGCATCGACCAGTTCAACAACGGGCAGTTCGGCAAGGCCCGCGCGCTTGCCGAGCGCTTTGCCGACGCGGCAGCGAACTCACCCGACAAGACCGATGTCATGCTGGGCGACCGGCTGATGGCCGTCGCGCTGCACTATCTCGGCGACCAGGACGAGGCGCGCGTGCGCATCGATCGGGTCAACGTGTCGCTGCATGTGCTGGCGGAGAAGCCGAAAATCTTCCCGCTCGACCTCAGGATATCGACGCAATATTTCCGCGCCCGCATCCTGTGGCTGCAAGGCCTGGCCGATCAGGCCAAAGCGCTCGCCGCCAGGAACATCGAGGAAGGCCGCGCCAACGGCCACGCCCTGACCTTCTGTAGCGTGCTGGGACAGGCCGCCTGCCCGATCGCGTTCTGGGCCGGCGATTTCGACGCCGCCGAGCGCCACGGCACCGAGTTGCTCGAGCACACCGAGCGCCATGCGATCCGGCTGTGGGGCTTGTGGGCAAAGGCCTTCAACGCAGCGGTCATTTCCAAGCGAGGCGACGTCGCGACGGGCCTGCCGCTGCTGCGCGAAGAGCTCAATCGCGCCGGCGATGCGCGCTTCCTGCCGCGATTTCTTCCCTTGCTCGGCGAACTCGCGGCGGCCTTCCTGGAGACCGACCAGATCGACCGCGGCCTCGACGTGATCGATGACGTCCTGACCCGTTGCAACGACCGGCAGGAGCTCTGGTATCTGCCAGAACTGACCCGCATCAAGGCAGAATTGATGCTCAGGAGCGCGCGTCACTCGGCGGATGCCGAAGCACGCTTGCGCGGGGCCATGGATATGGCCGTTGCGCAAGGCGCTCGCTTCTGGACGCTGCGCTGCGCGATCAGTCTCGCGCGATTCATGTTCAGGGCTGGCCGAAGCGCAGAAGCACTGGCGGTTCTCGACCCTGTCTGCGGGAGGTTCGCCGAGGGCGCAGACATCGCCGATATGCGCACTGCCCGCGACCTGATCGCGCAATTGCGCGCCTGACCGCGAGCGGAGCCCGCGACGGCCTGGAGCATGATCAGTTCTGATTGAATCAGAACCGAAGCTCTAGATTCTTGTTTGACGCGTTTTCTTCACGCGAACCGGTATCCACTTCGCTCGAAAACGCTCTAGCCTCCGGCAGCAGCCGCGCGCTGCGGCAGCTTCCAGCCCGGCCGGATGAAGTGGCAAGTGTAGCCGTCCGGATAGCGTTCGAGATAATCCTGATGCTCGGGCTCGGCTTCCCAGAACTCGCCGGCCGGCGCGATCTCGGTCACCACCTTGCCGGGCCATAGGCCCGACGCCTCGACGTCCGCGATCGTGTCCTCGGCAATCCGCTTCTGCGCCTCGCTGGTATAGAAGATCGCGGAGCGATAGCTCGTGCCCCGATCATTGCCTTGGCGATTGAGCGTGGTGGGATCGTGGATCTGGAAGAAGAACTCCAGCATGGTCCGGAAGCTGGTCTTTGCGGGATCGAACATGATCTCGATCGCTTCGGCGTGGCCCTCGTGATTGCGGTAAGTGGCATTCTTCACCTGACCGCCGGTGTAGCCGACGCGTGTGGAGACCACGCCGGGCTGCTTGCGGATCAGATCCTGCATGCCCCAGAAGCAGCCTCCGGCCAAAACTGCGCGCTCTGTCGTCATCTGTCCGCTCCCAATTGACCGCTCTGTCCGTTCTGCGCCTGTCGTATCATATGCTTTCGGCGGCCCGGCCGAAAGACAAGCATTGCCTGTATGTGTCCACCCGGCTCTCTCGTGGGCCCAAAGCTTCGACCGCTTCAGTTTCCCGACCAGAACCGGATGGACACGAGTTGAAAGCTCGCCGCTAGCCCAGCTTGGCGTCGAGCGTGATCGCGGCGTTGAGCACCTTGGACACCGGACAGTTCTTCTCGGCCTCGCCGGCGAGGCGCGCGAAACCTGCTTCATCTAGGTTCGGCACCTTCGCGCGCAAGGTGAGCGCTGACTTGCTGATCTTGAAGCCTTTGCCTTCGGGTTCGAGCGTGACGGCTGCCTCGGTCGAGAGCTCCTCCGGCGTGAAGCCTGCCATTTGAAGGCCGAAGGCCAACGCCATCGTAAAACAGCCGGCATGGGCCGCCGCGATCAACTCCTCGGGATTGGTCCCCTTCTCGTTCTCGAAGCGGGTCTTGAACGAATAGGGCGTCTCAGCGAGCACACCGGATTCGCTTGAGAGATGGCCCGTGCCATCACGACCAGTGCCCTTCCATACTGCTTTTGCCTTGCGGATCATCCTGGTTCTCCTTGTTTGTTTGTGGATCGTTCAGCCCGGTCCCGGCGCCCCGCGCCGGTGGAAGACGGCGGTGGCCTCGCGCCTGCCGCCTCTCCAACCGGTCACGCGGCGCCGAGGTTCCGTTCGATTTGTCCGATGATTGGCGCAAGATGGAAGACTGCCTTCAACTCAGGACGGCAGCGGTAGACCGGCTTGCTCGCGCACGATGTAATCGGCGTACCAATCCGCCCAATTCTCGTCGTGTCCGCCGATCCGCGTCTCGTGCTCACCATGCGCGACCGATGCACGGCGCAACGCCGCCGCCAGATCGCGCTGCGAGGCGAACGTCGTGCCGTCTGCCGTGATGCGACCGGGCAATCGTGTCGTGACTTCCTGAAACAGCCAGCCATTGCCGTCGGGATCACTGAATGAGGCAAACGAGCTGTAGCTGCCGCGCTCCGGGTCAGCACCGCTGACCCGGACGCTGCCAAACAGATACGGCTCGTCCGGACCGGCGTGAACATCGCCGGCACCGTGGAAGGGTTCGCTGACCGCGATACCGCGGTCGAGCAGATCTTGTCGTGCAGCCTCCAGATCGGAGACGATCAGATACAGGCCGCGCACCGAACCGGGCGCTGCGGCGGTAACGTTCCTGCCGAAAATCACCGAACAGGCCGAGCCCGGCGGCGTGAACTGGATCACGCGCCACTCGCTCCCCGACGCGAAGTCGGCGTCCAGTCGCCAGCCGAGGCGCGTGTAGAACGCCTTGGCGCGGTCGACATCGGAGACGGGGATGACGACGACTTCGAGCTTCAGATCAAGGCTACGCGATGTCGAAGGCTTGGTCGCGACGTCACGGTCGATTTCGATAGTGGCCATGATAACCTCCCCGTTGGAGTAGGATTTAACCCGAAGGCCATACTGAATGCATCGCTCGGGTTTTGCCCGTTAGACGTTGCAAGATTCTGTTATGATCGGCGGCATAGCACTCTGGCGGCGGACACTGCGACCTCGACGGTCAAGCATGCTGACGAATTGTCGCGGTCACGTCGTAAACCGCTCGCCTTTAAGCAAAATTTGTGACGGCTATTTCCCGTGCATTCGGTGATCGCCACGCGATTTCGCCACTTTCGGCCAGTTTACTGGACGTCTCGTTCTGATAGATCAACGTGCAGACATCAGCCTTTTTCAGCGGACCGTTGCTCGTGCCGGACACTAACGACCAGGATTCGGCCATTGCTTTCGGGCCGTTCCGGCTGTTTCCCAAGTCGCGGCTGATTGAGAAGGACGGCGCGCCGCTTCACCTCGGTGGCCGCGCGCTCGACATCCTCATCTTTCTCGCCGAGCGCGCCGGCGAGGTCGTGGACAAACGGGAGCTGATGCGGCGCGTCTGGGCCGACGTGAATGTCGACGAAGGCAGCCTGCGCTTCCACATCACGAATCTGCGCAAAGCCTTGGGCGATGCCGGCGAAGGCTCCCGCTACGTCGTCAACGTCCCCGGACGTGGCTATTGCTTCGCGGCCCCGCTGCTCCGGACAGCACCATTCGAGGACCGCACCAGCCTGCCTGCCGCTTCGCCCCACGCGCTTCCCTCGCCGCTTGCGAGGATGATCGGGCGCGACGATGCGGTCGAGAAGATCTCCGCAGAGCTGACTCAGCACCGCTTCGTCACCATCGTCGGCCCCGGCGGGATCGGCAAGACCTCGGTTGCGCTCGCAGTCGCGCACCGCGAGCTCGGGGCCTTCGACGGTCGGGTGAGCTTCGTCGATTTCGGTGCGCTGACGGATGCCCGCCTCGTGCCCGGAACGATCGCGGCCGCACTCGGCCTGACCGTCAACTCCGACGATCCCATGCCGGGCCTGCTGACGTTCCTGCGCAGCCAGCGGATGCTGCTGGTGTTCGACAGTTGCGAGCATCTCCTCGATGAGCTCGCTCCTCTGGCCGAACGCATCGTCCAGGAGGCGCCAGAGCTGCACATTCTCGCCACCAGCCGCGAATCCTTTCGCACCGAAGGCGAGCGCGTCCACCGGCTGTTTCCACTGGATTGCCCGCCGCAGCGCGACGGCCTCAGCATCGCCGACATACTTGCCTATCCCGCAAGCCAACTCTTCGTGGAACGCATTGCCGAGAGCCTGAGCGAGTTCGAGCTCAGCGAGGAGGATGCCCCGCTCGTCGCCGAGATCTGCCGGCGTCTCGACGGCATTGCGCTTGCGATCGAGCTCGCCGCCGGACGTGTGAACGCCTATGGCATTGCCGGGACCGCCTCGCTGCTGGACAGCCGCTTCTCGCTGTTGTGGCGAGGACGACGCACTGCGATTCCGCGACACCAGACCCTGAGCGCGGCACTCGCCTGGAGTTACGATCTGCTGCCGCCGGCCGAAAGCGCGACGCTGCGCGGATTGTCGGTGTTCGTCGGCCCGTTCACGCTGGAAGCCGCAATTGCTGTCGCGTCCAGCCAGGGCATCAGCGAGTCCGAAGCTGTCGAGACGATCTCGAACCTGCTCTCCAAATCGCTGATTGCAACGTCGCCCGCGGAGCGGCGGCTGCGCTATCGCCTGCTCGACACGACACGCGCCTTCGTCGCGGACAAGCTCGAGAACGGAGAAGCGGCCCGCGCTGCGCGCGCCCATGCCGAATATTTCCGCGATGTCCTGCGCGACATTGCTGTCAAATCAGCGGGCATGCAGAGCGCCGGCGGCTTCCTTCCTTACGCCGACTACCTGCCCAATGTCAGGGCCGCGCTGACCTGGAGCTTTTCGGATGGCGGCGACCGGACAATCGGCGTGGATCTGGCGGCCTCGGCAGCCCAGTTCTTCCTCGAGCTGACATTGCTGACGGAATGCTACCGTTGGACCCGGCAGGCGCTGGCCTCGCTCACGGATTCGATCGACAGCCGCCAGGAGATGACGTTGCAGGCCGCGCTCGGCGTCTCCGTGATGTTCACGCAGGGCAATACGGAAGCGGTCCGGGCGGCGTTCACGCGCAGTCTCCAGCTTGCAGGGGAACTGGAGGATTTGCACTGGCAGCTCTGGCTGCTGCGCGGATTGCACATCTATCTCACCAGGGTTGGAGATTTTCACGGCGCGCTCGGCACGGGCGAACAGGGCGAAGGCGTTGCGCGCAGGCTGAACGATCCCGCCGCCGCGCTGAACGTGGAATGGATGCTGGGCGTTGCGCATCATCTGATCGGCAATCAGGACAAGGCCGTGCAGTTTTGCCAGAGCGCGATGATGCATAATCCCGGCTCGCAGCGGCTGAACATCGGGCATCTCGGTTATGACGACCGCATCGTGGCGCTGGTGGCACTGGCGCGCGGGCTTTGGCTCACCGGCCGGCCCGATCGTGCAATTGAGGCGGCCAGGTACACCGTTCGCGAGGCCGAGCTGCTGGAGCAGCCGCTGACCCTCGGTATTTCCTTGATCTGGACGATCTACGTGTTCCTCTGGGTCGGGGATTGGGCCAATGCCGAAATCCTGATCGAGCGGCTGATCGAACATTCCGCGCGTCACTTCCTCGGCCCCTATCATGCGGTCGGCATCGGCCAGAAAGGCGAGCTGCTGCTGCGCCGCGGCGACGTCGCCGCCGGCATGGAGCATCTTCGGCGCAGCCAGGCCACGCTGTACGCCACGCGGCACCGGATCATGACGACGGTGTTTGCGACCGCGCTCGCGGAGGGGCTGCTGGCCCAGAACCAGCCCGACGAGGCCCTGCGGACCATCGATGAGGCCATCGCGCAGACTCCTGATCATGGCGAGTCCTTCGACATGCCGGAGATGCTCAGGGTCAAGGGCGACATCCTCGTACGGTCTGGCAACGTTGTGGAGGCCGAGAGCGTCTTGCGCAGATCGCTCGATCTGTCGCGGCGCCAATGCGCGGTCGGCTGGGAACTCCGCGGCGCGATCAGCCTCGGCCGCATCTGGGAGCGCACCGGCAAGGCCGCGGACGCGCGCGACCTGCTCACCCCACTCCTCGCGCAGTATCAGGAGGGCCTCCAGACCCGCGATCTGGTTGCAGCAAGAGGCCTCCTTGCCGCCCTGAATTGAGAGTATCTTCAACGAGATACCGCCATCCCGCGCGCTCGCAAGTCCTAACAACTTCTAACACGCCAAGCCGCACACGCCCCGCCATGGTGGAGGCACTTCACGGTGGATATGGCGGGACATGGCGCTTCTTGACGACGTAATCGATGCCAATGGCGGTATGGCCCGTTGGAACAGCTTGAAGGGGTTCACGCTCCACCTCTCCGTCGGCGGGACGCTGTTCTCCAGCGCTGGACACGCCCGGGAATTCAAGGACGTGACCGCAGAAGGCTCGACCCGGACCCAATCGATCCGCTTCACCGGCATCACGGGAGGCGAACATTCCGGGTCGTTTCAACCGGACGCGATCACGATCGAGAGCCTGGATGGTGAGGTCCTGCGGACCTGGCGCAACCCGAGCTTCGCGTCTGCCGAGGCTGGCTCTCCTGCGCTCGCGGACGAACTGCACCTCGTCTTCTTCTGCGGCGTCGCGATCTGGAATTATCTGACGACTCCATTCCTGCTCGCCGACCCCGATGTCGTGGTGGAAGAGCTGACGCCGTGGCGCGAGAGCACCCAGACCTGGCGGCGGCTGCGGGCGCAATTCCCCCCGCGCCTAGTCACGCTCGCTTCCGAGCAGATCTTCTATTTCGACGAGAGCGCTCTGCAACGGCGGACGGATCACGATCTCTTCGGGATGAAGGTCGCACATTCCTCCTGGGCCCATGACAGTTTCGGCGGCATCGTGGTGCCGACGCTTCGACGGGCGCAGACGCTGCAGTCCAACGGAACCGTGATCGCCAAGCCTGTGCTGATGGACGTCGAGATCTTCGACGCCGTCTTCGAGTAGCGGCGCATGCGCGCGCAAACGACGTCGCGTGCTCGAACCTGCGCCGACGACGTCAACCGATGCGACGAATTGGGACGTTCATAGAGCCTCCTGCGGCGAGCTGTCACAGCGCTCGCTCTCACACAACAACTAACAACTCCTAATCACCACTAACGGGCGCCCTGGCGCGCACACGCGTACTCTCGGACCATAGCGAACTTGCGCACCGCAAGCCGCCGATGAGACGAGAGAGAACGAACGATGTTCACCGACATGCAGGCACACGCCTGGGCCGATCTTCGAGCCGTCAACCGGAAGCGCGAGGCTCCGCAGACGACACAGGCATTCGCCCGGGAAAGCCGATGGCGTCAGATCGACCGCGGCGCGGAGACGTCCAGCGAGGACATCACGATCTCGCGATGGGAAGATTCCCGTGGCGCTTCGTCGCACGAAGCGACGACCCCCGAGGATCGCTATTTCGTTGGCATCGCCCTGAAGACCACGCGCGCAAGACTGACCCGGGACCGTCAAATCGTTTTCGACGGTACCATGCCCGCAGGCACGCTCTATGTCACAGCACCGTCGAAGCCTCTCCGCGCGCAATTCCAGTCGCCATGCGCTTTCCTGCACTTTCATATCTCCACGGATCATTTTCCGGCGCAATTCCCCGCGACCCAAGGACTGAATGACCTCGTCCTGTTGCGCGACCCGCTCGCTGCGGAGCTTGCCAAGGCGCTGATCGAACGTGGTCACGCTGCGGACCACCAGTTCATGCGCTGCCTCGGCCAGACTCTTGCGATGCATCTCGCCCGGTTGGAGCCGCCGCGCGTCAGGGTCAATGCCTTGCCGAAATGGCGGCTGCGGCGGGTCGAACAATACATCGCCGATCATTTCGACCGCTGCATCAGCCTGGCCGAGCTCGCCCATGTCGCCGGCTTGTCCAGAATGCACTTTGCGGCCCAATTCCGCGCCGCGACCGGTTACCGCCCCCGCGAATACCTTCTCAATCACCGGATCGAACGTGCGAAGGCGCTGCTCACGACCACCGAGCGGCCCTTGGCGGAGATCGCGCTTGTCGTCGGCTTCAGCACGCAGGCGCATTTTTCCACCGTCTTCAAGCGCATCAGCGGCCAGTCTCCGGCACGCTGGCGCCTCGCCAGCAAGGGTGAGCGAGCTGAGGCAGAAGCGCCTCCGCAGCGGCGTGCTGCTCGGGAGAGGGACTGGATCGCCAGCGTGGCCGCGTAGCGACGCGCACGCGGTCTCTACTTCATCATTGCGAGATGCCGTAGCCCGGATGGAGCGAAAGCGTAATCCGGGAAGGTGCCGATGAAGAGAGCGGTCCCGGATTGCGCTACGCTCCATCCGGGCTACGATAAAGGCCCTACACCGGATCGAACGCCCGGATCGGGGGCAGATTGCCCGTGAACTTCTCCACCTCGACCGTCGTCAACTGCCCCGTGCAGCCCTGCGCCAGGGATGAGGTGCCGACGTCGCGGGTGAGCACGTTCGGGTTGCCGTGAACGCAGAGCGGCGCGTCGTCCTCGGGATCCATCGGGTCATACCAGGCTCCGGTCGGAAGCTGCACGACGCCGGGCGCGATGCCGTCGGTGACGTGGACGGCGGCAAGGCAGGCGCCGCGGTCGTTGAACAGGCGGATGATGTCGCCATCCTTGATGCTGCGTGCGGCCGCATCGCGCGGGTTCATGCGCGCGACCTCGCGGCCGCGATGTTTTGCGGCAAGCGAATGACCACCGAAATCGAGCTGACTGTGCAGGCGCGTCACCGGCTGGTTGGCGACGAGGAAGCACGGTGCTCCAGGCCTCGGCATATCGGACTTGTCGAGCCAGACCGGATGGCCCGGACAATCCGCATCGCCATGGCCCGCGATCTTCGCCGAGAAGATCTCGATGCGGCCGCTCGGCGTCGGCAGGGCGTGACCTGCGGGATCCTCACGGAAGCGGCGCAGCCGGCCGCCGTCATCGGGCTGCTGCGGCACGACCAGGCTGCCACGCTGCCAGAATTCGTCGAAGCTGGGCGCCTCCACGCCACGCTTGGCGAGCGAGGCGCGGGTGGGCTCATACAGATGTTCGAGCCACTCCCGAGAGGTGCGGCCTTCCGTGAAGGGTTCGCGCGCGCCGAGACGTTCGGCGAGATCGGCGAAGATATCATAGTCGTCGCGCGCGAGCCCAAACGGCTCGGCGATCCGGTGCATCGCGACCATCAAGGGGTCGTTGGTGGAATAGCCGATGTCCTCGCGCTCCAGCGTCATCGTTGCGGGCAGCACGATGTCGGCGTGCCGGGCCGTCGCGGTCCAGCCGAGCTCGTGCACGACCAGCGTGTCGACTTTCGCGAACGCCTTGCGCAGGCGGTTGATGTCCTGGTGATGATGGAAGGGATTGCCGCCGGCCCAGTAGACGAGGCGAATGTCCGGATAGGTGCGCGTCTCGCCATTGTAGCGATAGGTGCTTCCAGGGTTGAGCAGCATGTCGGCGATGCGCGCCACCGGAATGAAATCGGCAACGCCGGTGCGGCCCTGCCCCAGCGTCGGGCCCGGCACGTCGTTGACGCGGCGGCCGTAATAGCCGATCGCACCCAGCGAATAAGCATAGCCTCCACCGGAAAGACCGACCTGGCCGAGCGCTGCCGCCAATACCAGGCTCATCCACACCGGCTGCTCTCCATGCTCGGCGCGCTGGAGCGAATGCGAGACGGTGATCAGCGCCCTTTTCCCGGCGAGCCGGCGCGCCAGCGCGCGGATGGTGTCCGCTTCGACGCCTGAGATCGCGGCGGCCCATCCGGCATGCTTTGCTTGCCCATCGCTCTCGCCGGTGAGATAGCGCAGGAAGACGGGCCAGCCTTCCGCGTAGCGATCGAGGAAGGCCTGGTCGTGCAGACCTTCGCTCACCAGCGTGTGGACGATGCCGAGCATCAGCGCGGTGTCGGTGCCGGGCACGCAGCTCATCCATTCGGCGCCAGCTTCGACCGGCAGATCGTCGCGCAGCGGGCTGACCAGGACGAACTCGCAGCCGCGCCGGCGCGCCGCCGCCATGGCACCGCGCTCGACATGCTTGCTGATAGAGCCGCCGGCGACCATGGAGTTCTTCAGCGCCATGCCGCCGAACGCCAGCACGATCTCGGTATCCGCCGCGATCTGCTCCCAGGTGACATTGCGCTTGGTGATGTCCTCGTATCCGCAGAGGATCTGGGGCAGCAACACCGAGGACGCGCCGGAGGAGTAGGTGTTGACCGAACGCACATAGCCGCCCATCGCGATGTTGAGGAAGCGATGCACCTGGCTCTGGGCGTGATGAAAGCGGCCCGCGCTCGACCAGCCATAGGAACCGCCGAACACAGCGCCGGGGCCGCGCGTGTCGCGGATGCGCGCCAGTTCGTCGCCGAGCAGGTCGAGCGCCTTCTCCCAGCTCACGGAGACGAATTCGTCGCGGCCGCGGCGATCGTCCGGGCCGGGACCGCGCTCGAGCCAGCCACGGCGGATCGCCGGCTGGGCGATGCGCGCCTGATGGCGCAGCGCGCCGGGGAAATTGTCGATGATGCCGTTCGGATCGGGATCCCCCGCATAGGCCCTGACCTCGAGTCCGGCCGCGCCTTGGCGCGCCGAGAACACGCCCCAATGCGACGTGTGCGGCTTGAAGCCGTCGGACAGGTCGAGGCCGGGGTCGGGAAAGCCAATCGTATCGTCCATCGCCTGATCCTTGTTCCAGTACGTGGTGGCAGTATACCGATCCACACCGTGATGTCATCGAGATCAGAGCTGACGTCTACGCTGGGCTCCCGTGCACTCTGTTGCACCCGACGCCGCCGAATAGCGAGGTCAAGACTCACGCCGATGTCGACGGTGCCACTCGGTACGTCACAGGGCCTCGTATTGGTGGTGCAGATGTGCGATACGCCTCCCCTTCCTCACCAGCAACATCGGTCTCATCATGATCAAGCGCATCTTGCCTTACGAAGGTCTGCTCCACGAAGTGGTCGAGCATAATGGCGTGCTTTACATCGGCGGAATTGTCCCTGAAGACACGAGCCTCGACATGTCGGGCCAGGCCAACGATGTCCTCCGGCAGCTGGCGCAGCTGCTGAAGACCCTCGGATCCGATTTGGCCAACGTCTTGCAGGTGACCATCTACATGACCGACCTGAAGGAGAAGGCCGCGTTCAACGCCGCCTGGAAGGCGCACTTTGCGGAAGCTCATCTGCCGGCGCGCGCCGCAATCGGCGTCGCCGATCTCGGTCCGGGCGTCAAGCTCGAGATGACCGCCATCGCTGCGCGACACTAGTCGTGCCACGGCATCCTTGTACCGGTCTTAACTTTTTGCGCCGACATCAATGTTAACGAGCGACTTTCGTTGCGCGAAGAGAATGCCCTGATACGCTCTGCGCATATCAAACGCAGCGTGTTCAAGATGATCAGATACTCATCCTACGGCACGACGAATTCTTCAAAGCAACCGCCGACGCTCGATTCTGACGATCCGCTTCGTGCCGCATATTGCGAACTGTTAGAGCTGCGTCGGCGCGTCAGGGCCGCTGAAGCGGCGATGATGACGCGAGCTAGTGATCGCAGCCGCAAGCCGACCGCGAGCCGAGCCCAGAACTGGCTGAAGCAGTCTGGATGACCCCCGCTCAATGACGGGTCTGCGGCAGCTTCCAGCCCAGAACCTTGCTCGCGACGAGCGTGCGCAGCACCTGCGCCGTGCCGCCGCCGATCGTGAACATGCGGACGTCGCGCGCCATGCGCTCGAGCGGGAAGTCGCGCGAATAGCCGCGGGCCCCGAACATCTGAAGTGCATCGTTGACGATCTTGATCGCCGCCTCGGACGCGAAGATCTTCGCCTGCGCCGCGAGGGTCGGATCGGGAAATGCGCTGCCGCCCGGGCCTCGCGACGCGGCGGCCGCATGCAGCATCAAGCGCGATGCGGTGAGCTGCGTCTGCATGTCGGCGAGCATCCATTGCAGCCCCTGGAATTCGCCGATCGGGCGCCCGAACTGCTCGCGCGTCTTGACCCATTCGATGGCGTGCTCCAGCGCACCCGCAGCGATTCCCATCGCGACAGTGCCTGCGCCGACACGCTGACTGTTGTAGGCATTGATGAGGTCGGCAAAGCCGCGCTTGAAGCCCGACGGAGGCAGCAGCACCATGTCCGGCGTGATCTCCAGATCCTCGAACACGAGCTCGCCCTCGGGCATGCCGCACAGTCCCATCGTCGTTTCGCGCTTGCCGATACGCAGCCCTTCGGCCTCGCCGCGCACTGCCAGGAAGCCGCCGACGCCGAGCTCCTCACCGCTCTCATCGAAGACCCGCGCGAAGATCAGGTGCAGGCGCGACACGCCGGCGCCGGTGATCCAATGCTTGCTGCCGTTGAGCACGTAGCGATTGCCGCGCTTGTCGGCCCGGGTCTTCATGCCGCTCGCGTCGCTACCCGCCTCGGGCTCGGTAATGCAGATGGCCGGCTTATCGCCCGCCAGGACGAGATCGGCAGCGCGCCTGCGCTGTGCATCGGTGCCGTAGGCCATGACGGTGGAGATCGCGCCCATATTGGCCTCGACGACGATACGCGCCGAGACCGTGCACGCGCGCGCCATCTCCTCGATCACCAGCACCGTGTCGAGGAAGCTCTGGCCCTGCCCGCCATATTCCTTTGGGATGGTCATGCCCATGAAGCGCTCGGCTTTCAGCGCCTCGACAACGTCGAAGGGATATTCGCGCGATTGATCGATCTCGGCGCCGCGCTTGCGCAGCAGCCCATTCGAGAAGGCGGCGGCTCTTTCCTTCAAAGCCAATTGCCGGGATGACAGCTCCATGGCGTCGCTCCTTCTCTCAGCGGCCCATGGTATAGAATTCGGCATTCGGACGCATGCTCGTCACGTTCGCGAGCCGGTTCGACAGGCCGAAAAAGGCCGAGATCGCCGCGATGTCCCAGATGTCCTCTTCGGTGAATCCGTGCGCCGTCAGCGTGGCGAAGTCGCTTTCAGACGTCTTGTGCGCCTCGGTCGAGACCCGAACGGCGAAATCCAGCATCGCCTTCTGACGATCGGTGATGTCGGCCTTGCGGTAGTTGACGGCGACCTGATCGGCAATCAGCGGGTCCTTGGCGCGAATCCGCAAGATCGCGCCATGCGCCACTACGCAATACTGGCACTGATTGAGGTTGCTGGTCGCAACGACGATCATCTCGCGCTCGGCCTTGGTCAGATTGCCGGGCTTGTCCATCAGCGCGTCGTGATAGGCAAAGAATGCGCGAAACTCCTCCGGCCGGTGCGCGAGCACGAGAAAGACATTCGGAATGAAGCCGGACTTCTCCTGCACGGCCAGGATGCGGCTACGGATATCGTCCGGCATATCGGCGAGATCGGGAACAGGGAAGCGACTGACGGCGCGTGTTTCGGTCATGAGCTTGGCTCCTCGTTGAAGATTGGCATGACAATCATCGCCCCTCACCTTTCGCCCGGATCATCGCAAGAAAGCGTTCGGCGAAGACGTCGAGCGCATCCGGGCGCCGTTCGAGCTTGGCGCGCAACACCGCGCCCTCCCAGCCCATCCAGAAGAACTGCGCGAGATCCTCGCAGTCGAGCTCGCTGGACATCTCGCCCGCCTCTTGCGCCGACCGCAGGCAACGGGACGTCCGCGCTTCCCAATCCCGGAACACAGCAGCGAGGCGCTTCCGGAACGGCTCGGGCAGAACACCCATCTCCTGTCCGAGATTGCCGACGAGGCAGCCGCGCCGGTAGCGATGTCTCGCCATGCCCGAGCGAGCATCCGCGATGAAATCACGCAGACGGTCGAGCGGAGCACGCTCGGTGTCGTCGAACCATCGGTCCAGCTTCCGCGCGAAATAGTCGGCATAGGCGTCGATCAGTGCGAGACCGAAGGCCTCCTTGCTGTCGAAGTAATGGTAGAATGAACCTTTTGGTACCTCTGCGGCGTCCAGGATCTCCTCGACGCCCACGGCACTGAAGCCCTTCTCGGTCAGGATCGCAACGCCGGTGCGCAGCAGCCGTGCGCGCGGCGCGTCTGGCCGTGTCTGGTCCTTGGGCGGACGGCCACGGCGACGCGGTTCGGCTGACGGCAAAATCGCTCTCATGGCGATTTATTAGACCGATCGTCTTGCAAAATCAATCCCGCGTCGTCATCGAGGCCCGGCGTCTGTCGATGCGCCCTCAACGACGTGCGGGTCGCCCCGCATTTCACGGTATTTGGCAGACGTCCGGATGCAGCAAGCGAGCGTCCTTCAGCCAGACGTTCGCGCCGTCCGCACCGCAGACGGCGCGCAGAGGCTGTCCGGCGGGCAAGCGGACCCAGCCTTGCGGGAGCAGCGTCTGATCACCAATCGACAGGCTCCCGGCGAGAACGAGCATTTCGAGCCCGCGTGCATTCTCGACCGTGACGGAACTGCCAGGCATCCAGCTCTCGAAATGCACGTTCTCAAATCCATCGTCGAACAGTTCGAGCGCGCTCGCCGCCCCCGATCGCGGCTCGCGCTGACGACCTTCCGCGGGCCGTCGTACGATCTGGTCGCGATCGCCATCCCGGAACTGCCAAAGGCGCACGAAGATCGTGCAGCCAGCCTCCGATGCGGGAACGTGCGAGGTCCCGGGCGGATTGCGGAAGTAGCTGCCCGCGGGGTAATCGCCATGCTCGTCCTGAAAGACGCCATCGAGAACGACGATCTCTTCGCCGCCGCCATGCGTATGGCGCGGAAACGCGCTGTGCGGCGCGTATCGCACGATCGAGGTGGCGCGCGCGACCTCGTCGCCGATGCGGAACAGCATGCGCCGGTCGACACCGGCCGCCGGGCTTTGAATCCACGGCAGCTGCCCGGCCTGAACGATCACCGGAACTGTCAGGTTGTCATTGATGCGCATGGCTCTTCTCCCTCATGGTCAACACCATTCTGAAATTAGCCTGGCCGGACCGCATCCGTGCGACGGCCTCCGCGGCGCGCTCCAGCATATCACGACGCCGCATCGCCGCGGCGCGCTCGTGGTGATGCCAGCGCCAGCGCGGCGACGGCCAGGAACAGAGGCGGAAACGAGACCCACAAGACCGTATTCCAACCGTAGGCGGAGAGCAGCCCACCCGACAGGAACGAGCCGAAGGTCATCGTGCCGAACACGATGAAGTCGTTCAGCGACTGCACGCGCGCCTTCTCCTCCGCGCGATGACACTCCAGGACCATCGCGGAAGCTCCGACGAAGCCAAAATTCCAGCCGACGCCGAGCAGGATCAGCGTCGCCCAGAAGTGCCCGACCTGAATACCGAACAGACCGATGGCCGAAGAGGCGGCTGTGAGCAGCAGCCCGGTCGCCACCACTCTCGATGCGCCGAACCGGGTGATCAACCTGCCGGTCCAGAAGCTCGGTCCATACATGGCGATCACATGCCATTGCAGACCAAGATTGGCAACCTCCTGCGGCAGATTGCAGAACTTCATCGCGAGCGGCGCCGCCGTCATCAGGAAGTTCATCAGCAGATAAGAGACGACTCCGCAGACCACCGCCGCAATGAAACGCGGCTGGCGCGCGATCACGGAAAGAGGACGGCCTCTGCCCCTGTCGGCCGCGATCGACATCGGCAGACGGACCCCGGCGAGAACCGATAAGGAGATCGCAGCGACCGCGCCTTGTGCCAGATAGGTGGCCGCGAAGAGATGGGGCGGCCACAGACCCATCGTATACGTGACGAGTTGCGGCCCGATCACGCCGGCAAAGACACCGCCTGCCATCACCGCCGACAGCGCGCGCGGCCGCCGCTCCGGCGCCGCGCAATCGGCGGCCGCGAAGCGAAACGACAGCACCACCGCGGCGTAGACACCGCCGAGAAACGTCGCCGCACAGAACAGGCCGAACGAGGCGTGTAGAACCGCGAGCGATGCGATCAGGCCGGAGAGGACACCGCAGCCGGTGCCGATCATGAAGGTCGCGCGTCGCCCGTAACGTTGCGCGACCGCTCCGGCGGGCAAGGTGCAGGCGGCCATCCCGACCACGAAGATCGAGATCGGAAGAGTTGCCAGCGCCTTGGTGGGCGCCAGCATGTCACCGATCACTGCGCCGGTGGCGTAGACGATCGTCGAATTCGCGCCGGCCAGTGCCTGCGCGACGGCGAGCCTTGCGACATTGCTGCGCTCAAAACGGAACGCGGGCGGAGCCCCCACCCGCCCTTGCACGGCAACTTCTGACATTCAGACCTCGATTTGGCCGCGCCAGCGCGCATCGCGCTGCGACGGACGGCGGTGAAGGCGGCGATCGAGCAGATCGCGTGCCTTGGCGGAATCGCCGCTTCGCATGAAAGCGAGCAACAACATGTCTTCGATGATTTCCCTCTGGGCGCCGCTGCCGCCGACCCGCGCGACGTCTGCGGCCACCGGCTCGAGAATCCGCATGCATTCGGCGTAGTCGGTGTTCGCGAACGCGAGCGCGGCCCGGCCGATGGCCGGCACGACGGGACCAGCCGGCAGCACGCCGTCCGCGACACGTTGCGCATTCGCCTTGATGCGGTCGACGGCAGCGGCGTGTTTTCCGGTCGCGGCGGCCAACAAGGCCGTGTGCAGTTCGACGAATGCGAGACCGGGAGTCGGATAGCGGGATCCGGCGTAGCTCTCGACCTCCTCCCACATGCCGGACGGCACCTCGTGGCCATACGCCTGAAGTCTCCACAACAAGGAGACGGTGTCGCTCAAGACATTGATCGGCAGACCGAGCGAGGCCGAAGGCCGAACGTATTTGGAATAGATCGCCAGGGCGTGTTGTGGATCGTCGCGCTCCAGCGCCGAGAGCGCCGCGTGCCAGGCCAGATGACCGTGAAGCATCCCTGCCCGATCATACTCAGGCAACCAGCCGTCGAGCAGCGTTTCGGCTTCGTCCTTGGCGCCCTGCTCGAACATCGCATGCGCGACCGCATGCGCGGCGTTCGCGTTGGCACGGCGCCGTTCGAGACCACGTTGCGCGAGGTCGCGACCTCTCGAGACCGATCCGTTCTCGGCGTGTGACCAGCCGCGATAGGTCAGGAACCACCAGTCGTCCGCGTCGTAGCGACCCGCCACGCGTTCGCAGAGATCCACGCGCGCCTGGTCGTGACCGATCATCCCCGAGAACGCGAACAGGCCGAACGCGCCGAGCGGCAGAGAGAGGATCAGGACGTCGCGCGGCCACGCGTCCAGATGCGCGAGCGCGCTCTCCAACGCCTTGGCGGACTGGCCGGTCACCGCGAGCGCGAGGACCGCAACATGACTGATCTCACGCGGCGAGCCGTTTCGCGCGACAATCTCCTGCGCAGTCGCGATCCTTGCGCGCGCTTCCGCGGGCTCGGCCTTGATCGCGTGCAGACGTGCGAGGGCGGCGTGCGCCAGCGCGAAATGTGGATCGAGTTCCGCGGCCTGCCGCAGCGTGTCATCCGCGCCCGGCCACGCCGACAGAAGCAGATCGATGCCGATCCGATATTGACCGGCCGCTTGCGGTGAATCTGTCGAAATCGGCAGGCCCCGGCTGTCGCACTCGGCCATGCTCCGCTCCTGATACGAGGGACGAGACTGGTCCGGCCAACGAAGTCCGTGGTGTGGCCGGCCTTGAACTGGAGCGCTAGCAGAGCGAAAAGCGGCTGTCTTTCGACGTTTTGCCAATTTATATAGAATATCGGCCAATCGGAAACGACATGACCTGGACCCCACTATCGGCTCCGCCGGATGCCTTGCCGCCGCGCCCGATCACCATGCGTGCCCAGTCGATCCCGGCGCGGCACGAATTCCCGGAGCACGCGCACGACTGGCACCAGGTGGTCTACGCCATCGACGGCGTGCTCATGGTGACCGCGGAGAATCGTTCCTTCGTCATCTCACCCGAACAAGCCGTCTGGCTGCCGCGCGGCGTTCGCCATCGGGTGGGCTCCCTTCTCGGCGCCGAGTTTCGCAGCCTGTGGATTGCCGTCGACGCCGGGAGCAATCTGCCATCGGCTCCGACAGTGCTCGCCGTCTCTCCCCTGCTGAAGGAGTTGATCGTCGAGGCCGCAGCCATCGAAGGAAGCCAGGATACCGACGGCTACCCCGATCGTGTCGCGACACTCATTCTCGATCAGCTCGGCAGGGCACGCGCGCTGACGGCGGGATTGCCGTGGCCGCGCGGCGAACGCCTGCTGCGCCTTTGCGAAGCTCTCTACGTCGATCCAGCCGATTCCCGAACTTCGGATGATTGGGCCAAGGCGCTCGGCATGTCGTCGCGCACGCTGACGCGCCAGTTCGAAGCGGAAATGGGTTCGAGCCTGCGATCATGGCGGCGACGGGTGCGGCTGCTGCGCGCCATCGAGCTGTTGAGCAGCGGCACGGGAGTCACGGAGACCGCGCTGCAACTGGGCTACGGATCCGCATCCGCGTTCGTCTACGCATTCCGGACGGAAATGGGATCCAGTCCGCACGCCTACATGCGAAGGGCGACTGGCGAGCGGCGTGCCCGCCGACATTCGCTGATAAGGATCTGAAGCGGAGAGTTCCAGCGAAGCAGTTTCCTCGGAACCATCGAAGCCGAGCTCAGTTGGGGGCAGATTGGGTTGGGGCCCTCCGCAACAACAACAAGTCGCGGTGCTCAGGGATATCCTCGTCTCTCAACAAGATGGACCCGCTCAATGAGACGCTTGCTCAGATTCCTGCCTGTGCTGGGAGCAACATTCATTCTGATGGTCACCGGCGCACTGGCACAGGAGACTCCATCCCCTCTTGCCTCGCGCACTGGCCTGCCGGCCAACTTCGAACGAATCTTCACGCACGGCTTTGCCGAAGCCAATGGAGTTCGACTGCACTATGTCATCGGCGGTCCGGCCAATGGCGACCTGATCGTTCTGCTGCACGGCTGGCCGCAGACCTGGTACACGTGGCGGAATGTCATGCCTGCGCTCGCGGGCGCGGGGTACCGTGTCGTTGCGGTGGACTATCGCGGCGCTGGCGAGTCGGAGAAGCCGCAGGGCGGCTACGACAAGGCGACGATGGCTGCCGACATTCGCGCACTGGTCCGCGAACTGGGCGGAAGCCATGTTAACCTCGTCGGACGCGACATCGGCGTGATGGTCGCCTATGCCTATGCCGCGCAATGGCCGGATGAGGTCGTCAAGCTCGCGATGCTAGACGTTCCCGTGCCGGCCACGCGGATCTGGGATGAAGCCAAGCACAAGCCGGACCCCGAGCTCTGGCATTTCGGCCTGCATCAGCAGCGCGACATCGCTGAGCTCCTCGTGAGCGGTTACGAACAAGCCTACATCTCGGATTTCTACAAGAAGAGGCTCGCAGCGCCTGTTGCGGACGAAGACATCGCGGTCTATGCGCGTGCCTATGCGGCTCCCGGAGGCCTTCGCGCGGGGTTTGAGCTCTATCGGGCTTTTCCCGAGGATGAACGGCGCTTCAAGCAATTCATGCAGAAGAAGCTGCCGATGCCCGTGCTCGCCTTGGCCGGCGAGAAGAGCAACGGCTGGGCCGAAACGGAGATGGCGAAGGAGCTCGCCACGAATGTGCGCGGAGATGTTGCACCACGCACCGGGCATTGGTTGCCGGATGAGAATCCGACCTATGTCTCTCAACATCTCCTGGCATTCTTCGCTGGCGGCACGACCGGCAGCACGGCGCGGACACCCTGAATAGAGCGACGAATGGCTACGGCGAGAGGCAACGCTAAAGCGCGATGAGATTGGGATGAATCGTCATCGCGCTTTAGGTTATTGTTTTAGCATGATCTTTTCGGAAAACCGCTGCACACTTTTCCGGATCATGCTCTAGCTGGCGCTGACGCAGCCTCTACCTCGACGTTCCGCTCTTGCTTCCGGTCGCGTCGGATCGTCGATCCGCGGCAAGGCCAAGCACCATGTCCGAGAACCGCTCACCCTGGACCAGAACATGGTCGTGAAGTCGCGTTGCCGCGAGTTGCTCATCGCCGGCGCGGATCGCTTCGAGAATCCCGGCGTGCTCCTGCAGCGATTGCAGCAGGCGGTTGCGCGCACGTAGCTGGATACGGCGATAGGCGCTCAGCCGCTTGTGCAGAGCAAAGGCTTGATCAGCGAGGAAACTGTTGCGGCTCGCGCGGTAGATCGCTTCATGAAAATTGCGGTTGTCGGCGTAGTACTGCTCGCTGTCGCCTTCGCGCGCGGCTATCTCGCACGCGCGATGAGCAGTCTCCATTGCCGCATCGTTCTCCGGGGTCAGCCGACGCGCCGCCAGGCGTCCGCAGGCGCTTTCGATCTCCGCCATCGTTTCGAACATCTCGAACAGCCTGGTCGGTGACGGGACGCTGACGATCGCGCCGCGGCGCGGGCGAACATCGATGAAGCCCTCGGCGCCGAGCTGGAGCAGCGCCTCCCGGATAGGGGTGCGCGACACCCCGAATCGCTCCGCCAGCGAGGCCTCGTCCAGGCGATCACCCGGCAGGAATTCTCCTGCAATCACAGCGTCTTCGATCGACTGCTTAAGTCTGAAGGCCTGGCTCATTGCATACACTGATCCCATAATTCCATACCATATACTTGACAAAACGAACAGCATGCAGTTCATACGCGAATTGTATGCAATATTACGAATAAAAAATGCAATTAAGCAACGGGAGGTATGGAATGAGGATTTCAAGACGCCAAGCCCTGGCCTTGGGAATCGCAGCCCCGGCGCTGCTCCGGTTCGGGGAAGCGCGCGCGGCCACGACCCTGAAGATCTCGCACCAGTTCCCGGGTGGCACGGCGACCGAGGGCGATTTCCGCGACCGGCTCTGCCGGCGTTTCGCGGCCCTGATCCAGGAGCGCAGCAAGGGCGCGATGACCGCCGAGATCTATCCGGGCTCGTCGCTGATGAAGACCAACGCGCAGGTCTCGGCGATGCGCAAAGGCGCGCTCGACATGAGCCTCATTCCAATCTCCTACGCCGGCGGAGATCTGCCCGAACTGAACATCGGCCTGATGCCGGGCCTCGTCACCGGTTACGACGAAGGCCTCGGCTGGAAGAACAAGCCGATCGGCCAGGAGTTCAGCAAGTTTCTCGCCGCCAAGGGCCTCGTCATCATCACCTGGATCTGGCAGGCCGGCGGCGTCGCCAGCCGTGCGCGACCGCTGGTCGAGGTCGCGGACGCCAAGGGCATGAAAATCCGCGGCGGCTCGCGCGAGATGGATCTCGTGCTCCAGGCCGCCGGCGCCTCGGTGCTGTCGCTTCCCTCCAATGAACTCTATGCGGCAATGCAGACCGGTGCCTGCGATGCCGCCCTCACCTCCTCCACCAGCCTGACCTCGTTCCGACTGGAAGAGCTCGCCAAGCATCTGACGACCGGCCGCGCCAAGAGCTACTGGTTCATGCTCGAGCCGCTCGTGATGTCGAAGGCGGTGTTCGATCGGCTTTCGAGCGAGGAGCGCGACATAATCGTCTCGGTCGGCGCCGAGTTGGAAGCGTTCGGCCGCGCCGCGGCGATGGAAGACGACGTCCGCGTGGCCAGGGTCTACCAGGCCGCCGGCGCAACCGTGCATGATCTCGACGACAAGACGGTTCAGGCGTGGCGGGAGCTTGCGCGCGACACGGCCTGGAAGGATTACGCCAAAAAGAACGAGAACTGCGCCCGCCTGATCAAGCTCGCCATGGAGGCCGGATCATGAGCGCGCACGGCGTCGATCTCGGCCACTCCGTCGTCATGACGGCAGCGCGACCCGGCTCTACGGTGGGACGGATGAATCGCGCGATGACCCTGCTCAACAGGACGATCGTCGTCCTCTGCTCGATCGCACTCATCGTCGCGAGCACGATCCTGAGCTACAGCGTGGCCGCGCGCTATTTCTTCAACGCGGCGACCTATTGGCAGGACGAGGCCGCGGTGTTCCTGCTGGTCGGCGCCACGTTCCTGTCGACCGCGTTCGTACAAGCCGGACGCGGCCACATCGGCATCGAGGCTCTCACCGGCTATCTGTCGAAGCGCGGCAATGCGATCCGCATGCTCGTGGTCGACACCGTGAGCCTGCTGTTCTGCTGCTTCTTCGCCTGGAAATCCTGGACGCTATTCCACGAGGCATGGGTCGACGGACAGGTGTCCGGATCGACCTGGGCCCCGCCGCTGTGGATTCCCTACAGCATGATGTCACTCGGGATGACGCTGATGACGGTGCAGATCGCGCTTCAACTCGCCTCGCGCGTCGACGGATGGAGGAGCAAATGAGCACGTTTGCCGTCGGACTGATGTATGGCGGGGCCACGCTCGCCGTGATGGCCTCGGGCATGCCGATCGCGCTGGCGCTCGGTGCCGTCGCCGTCATCTTCATGTATTTCTTCATGCCCGCCGCATCGCTCGATACGGTGACGCAGAACGTCTACGAGGAGATGGCTTCGATCACGCTGCTGGCGATCCCACTCTTCATCCTGAAGGGCGCCGCGATCGGCAAGTCGAAGGCGGGACAGGATCTTTACAGCGCGTTGCACGTCTGGATGGGCCGCATCCCGGGCGGGCTCGGCATCGCCAATGTCTTTGCCTGCGCGCTATTCGCTGCGATGGCCGGATCATCTCCGGCGACGTGCTCGGCCATCGGTTCGGCCGGCATTCCCGAAATGCGCAAGCGCGGCTATTCCGGCGGCTTTGCTGCGGGCGTCATCGCAGCCGGCGGCACGCTGGGCATCCTGCTGCCGCCCTCGATCACCATGATCCTGTACGCGGTCGCAGCGGAGCAGTCGCTCGGGCGTCTCTTCCTCGCCGGCATCGGCCCGGGCCTTCTCCTGGTGCTGCTGTTTGCGACGTATGCGGTGTTGAGATTCAAGTCCGAATACGCCGCGGCAGAGCGCGCTTATGCCGCGGACCCTGCGCAGCATCCGATCCTTTCGAATGAGCGCTTCACCATGGCGATGCGGTTCGGTGCGCTGCCGCGGGTGCTCCCCTTCGTCGTGCTGCTCAGCGGCGTCATGATCGCTCTCTATGGCGGCTATGCGACGCCGTCGGAAACCGCAGGCCTCGGCGGCATCCTGGCGCTGGTCCTGATCGCCTCGATCTATGGCGTGTGGCGCCCGCGGGATCTCGGCCCAATCCTGGAATCGACGCTGAAGGAATCGACCATGCTGATGCTGATCATCGGCATGTCGCTGCTCTACTCCTACGTGATGAGCTATCTCCACATCAGTCAGGCGGCGGCGCAGGCGATCGTCGCGATGCAGCTATCGCGCTGGGTGCTGCTGGCAGCGATCCTGGTGCTGGTGGTCGTGCTCGGCTTCTTCCTGCCGCCGGTTTCGATCATTCTGATGACTGCGCCGATCATCCTGCCGCCGCTCAAGGACGCAGGCTTCGACCTGATCTGGTTCGGCGTGGTGATGACGATCGTGATGGAGATGGGCCTCATTCATCCGCCGGTCGGACTCAACATCTTCGTCATCAGGAACATCGCGCCGGACATCCCGTTGCGGGACGTGATCTGGGGGACGCTGCCCTTCGTGCTCCTGATGGCGTTCGCGGTCGTCCTGCTTTGCCTGGCGCCCTCGATCTCCACCTGGCTGCCCAACCTGGTGATGGGCGCCCCGTCGCGTTAACCGAGGAGGCATGAACGATGCTGAACGACACGAGATCCGGACGCATCACGGCGCCCGAGTTCCTGCAAGGGCTCATCGATACCTTGACGCAACGTGGTCGCGCGGTTCTGGGCATCAAGCCGGATCGTGAGCCAGGCGAGGATCGCGATCTCGCCCTTCTGGGTGAAGCGCTGCTCTCCAGGCGCGGCGAAGCCTCCGGCGTTGCGATTGCGCAATCGCTGCTTGCGGCTTTCGAGCAGGCCGGCGAGCCGCAGCGGCTGAAATTCCTCGCCTCGCTCGCGGACCGGTTCGGGCCCGACCGTCGCGCGATCGAGCTCGCGATCGCGGCCTACCAACGCAAGGAGGGCGGCGACGGCAGCAAGCTCGAGGCGCTCCATGCCGCCGCTGAGCCGCGCCGGCAGGAATTGATCCGGCGCCTTAATCTGGCGCCCGGCGGCACTTCGTCGCTGGTTCGCATGCGGGAGGTGCTGCTCTCGCTGCTGCGCGAGCATCCCGAGCTCCAGCCGGTCGACGACGATTTCGTCCATCTGTTCTCGTCCTGGTTCAACAGGGGCTTCCTCGTGCTGCGGCCGATCGATTGGACGACGTCCGCCAACATCCTCGAGAAGATCATCAAGTATGAGGCCGTCCATGCCATCCAGGACTGGGAGGACTTGCGCAACCGGCTCCAGCCGCCGGATCGACGCTGCTACGCGTTCTTTCATCCGCAGCTCGTCGACGAGCCGCTGATCTTCGTCGAGATCGCGCTCACCAAGGAGATTCCCGGCGCGATCGGCCCATTGCTCGACAAATCGCGCCAGGCGATTGCCGCGCGTGAGGCGACAACTGCCGTGTTCTACTCGATCTCGAATACGCAGAAGGGCCTGGCCGGCGTCTCGTTCGGCAATTTCCTGATCAAGCAGGTGGTGCAGGACCTCGCCCGCGAGCTGCCGAACCTGAAGACCTTCGTCACGCTATCGCCCGCTCCCGGCTTTGCCGGCTGGGTGCGACGCGAGCTCAAGACAGAGGCCTCCGGCGCGATCGATGAGGAGACGCGACGCGCGCTGGCCGCGCTCGATGACGGCGGCGACATCGCGCAGGCGAAACAGGCCATCACCGCGCTTGCGGCCTACTACTTCCTGAAGGCGAAGCTGCCGTCAGGCAAGCCGGTCGATCCGGTCGCCCGCTTCCATCTCGGCAACGGCGCGCGCCTGGAGCGGCTGAATTTCCTGGGGGATGCTTCGGCCAAGGGCATGAAGCAGTCCTACGGGCTGATGGTGAACTATCTTTACGCGCTCGAGCACATCGAGGCGAACCACGAAGCGTTTGCGGAAGCCGGCACCGTGGTGGCGTCCGACAAGGTGAAGAAGGCCCTTCGCGCGAAATTGTCATCGCGCGACCTCGTTCCGAGTCCCCAATCCAACTCTCAACGGAAGATCTCGTCATGACCTGGAACCTGTACGACCGCCTGCTTGCTTCTGCGGAGTCCGATCAGTCCATCTGCATTGAGAAGGAGAGCGGCGCGACGTTGAGCTACGCCGAACTCGCCGCCCTCAGCGGCAGATTTGCGAACTTCCTCGCCAGCATTGGCATCGGTCCGGACCACCGTGTCGCTGCCAAGGTCGAGAAATCCGTCGAGGCCATCGCCCTCTATCTCGCAACGCTCCGCTCCGGTGCCGTCTATCTGCCGCTGAACACCGCCTATACACCGGCCGAAACCGAGTACTTTGTCCGCGACGCGCAGCCGACATTGATCGTGTGCGATCCAAAGGAAGAAGCCGACCTGCGCGCCATTGCTGCCAAGGCAGGCGGCCGGGTCGAGACGCTCGATCACCACGGCAAGGGCTCGCTCGCCGATGCCGCGGCGGACTTCCCGATTGCATTCGACACCGTGGCCAGGGGGAATGACGACCTCGCCGCCATTCTCTACACCTCCGGCACGACCGGCCGCTCGAAGGGCGCCATGCTGACGCACGGCAATCTGGCCTCGAACGCCCTGACGCTGGTTGAAGAGTGGCGCTATTCCAGCAAGGACGTGCTGATCCACGCGCTACCGATCTACCACGTTCACGGGCTCTTCGTGGCCTGCAACGTCACGTTCGCCGCGCGCGGGCGCATCCTGTTCATGCAAAAATTCGACGCCGAGCGCATTCTGGCGACGATGGCGCGCAGCACCGTGCTGATGGGCGTGCCGACCTTCTATGTACGCTTGCTCGAGAGCACGAACCTGAACGAGCGCACGACCGCCAACATGAGGCTGTTCGTCGCCGGCTCGGCGCCGCTCCTTGCCGAGACTCACCGCGCCTGGCAGGCGAGGACCGGACACGCGATCCTGGAGCGCTACGGCATGACCGAGACCGGCATGATCGCCTCCAATCCCTATGACGGCCAACGCATTCCGGGCTCCGTGGGTCGCCCCCTGCCCGCGGTCGAAGTTCGGATCGCCGATCCCGAAAGCGGTGCGGCGCTGCCCACGGACGAGGTCGGCATGATCGAAGTGAAGGGGCCGAACGTGTTTGCGGGCTACTGGAACATGCCGGACAAGACCGCGGCCGAATTCCGCAGCGACGGCTTCTTCATCACCGGCGACCTCGGCAAGCTCGATGCAAATGGCTATCTGCACATCGTCGGCCGCGGCAAGGATCTCATCATCACCGGCGGCTTCAACGTCTATCCGAAGGAGATCGAGACGGAGATCGACGCCGTCCCGGGGGTCTCCGAAAGTGCCGTCGTCGGCGTGCCGCATGTCGATTTCGGCGAGGGCGTCACGGCTGCCGTAGTCCGGTCGCCGGGCTCGTCCGTGGACGAACGCACCATTCTCGCAGCGCTGTCCGGACGGCTGGCGAAATTCAAGCAGCCCAAGGGCATCATCTTCGTCGAGACGCTTCCGCGCAACACCATGGGCAAGGTACAGAAAAACCTATTGCGGGAGCGCTTTGCAGAGCTCTATTCGGCCAAGGCCGGCCAGGGGAGTTGATACGGACGGCTTGAACGGTCCGCTCCGCAGAGCGAGCGCACCCGGGGGGAGCGCCTCTCGGTCATTGATGGCGCTCGGAGCTTTCACCCCTGCGTTTCGCCCTAACGGCGTGAAAGCGCGCGTTCGTCTGCGGCTTGATGAACAGGGCTGCGACGCTCGGATGATGCTTGCGGATTTCTCTTTCGAGCGAGATCACGCATTGCTCGATATCGTCGGCGCGCTTCTCGTCGGTGAACTCGACGCTGAGGGCGGCGACAATCTCGTCCGGGGATAGTTGGACCGTCAGGAGCCCATTGGCCTGCAGCACCCCCGGCGAGCGCCGGGCGATCTCGAGGATCGATCGCGCAAGCTCAGGGTGCGCCGGCTCACCGATCAGCAGACTCTTGCTCTCGCGGGCGAGCCCGACGGACGTGATCCCCAGCAGAATCCCTATCAGGATCGAGCCGACGCCGTCCCACACCGGTTGCTCCAGCCACACCGCCGCCGCCGTGGCCGCTGCCGCAATGACAATGCCGACCAGCGCCGCACTGTCCTCGAGCAGCACCATGAATGCAGGCGGATCCTTGCTGCGGACAAAGGCCCGATAGTAGCCGAACCGCGCCGCGTCGAAACGGAAACGTCGCAGGGCGACCAGCCACGAGGCGCCCTCGAACAGGAACGACAGCCCGAGCACGACGAAGCTGACGATGGGATCCTCGATCCGCTCAGGCGCGGCAACATGCACGACCCCCTGATAGAGCGAGACGCCCGAACCGAGCGCAAAGATCACCAGGGCGACGATGAAGCTCCAGAAATACAGCTCGCGGCCGTAGCCGAGTGGATGGGATTCGTCCGCTGGGCGGCTGGCACGACGGTAGCCATAGAGCAGCAGCATCTCGTTGGAGGTGTCGACCACCGAGTGCACGGCCTCGCTCGTCATCGCCGAGCTTCCCGTCCAGATGGCGGCGCCGATCTTGGTGATCGCGACGAGCACATTGCCGGCAAGTGCGGCATAGACCGTGGTCTTCGATGATGATGCAGCGGCCATGTTCACCAAGGCCAGTCCTCCTCTGCGGTCGGCGGACCCGCCGTTACGCACAGAAGGTCAGCGCCATCACAGCAGACGCGGTATCTACGGCGTGCCGCGAGAGTTGGTGCACTCTCGCGCTACGGTTTCGCCGTGCCGGGCTCGGCCAACTTCCGATGTTGCTTGGCCAGCATCTCGTTCGGCGTGATGGTGGCGACCGTCGCCTGGATCTTGTTCTTCAGCCCGGTGACGATGTCGGCCTCACCGCGCAGCATTGCATCGAAGCCGGCCTTGGCGACCTCGCAGGCGTCATCCTTCTGCTCGGTGCCAACCTTGGTGTCCATCATGTCGGCGCGGTGGAAGAATTCGGTGTCGGTGGCGCCAGGCATCAGGCAAGTGACGGTGACGCCGCTATCGCGCAGCTCTTCGCGCAGAGCGAAGGAGAACGAGTCGAGAAAAGCTTTGGAGGCGTTGTACACCGCCTCGAAGCTGCCGGGCATGAAGCCGGCGATCGAGCCCGTGATGAGAATGCGCCCGGAGTTGCGTCGCAGCATCGCATTGCCGGCGCGATGGATCAGGTAGAGCGTGCCGGTGATGTTGGTGTCGACGACGTGCCTGATGCGTTGGAAATCCTGATCGAGGAAGGCCCTGCCGAGGCCGATGCCGGCATTGGCCAGCAGCGCGTCGATCGGACGGTCGGCGATCGCGGCGCAGAGCTTGTCGACGCCCTCGATGGTGGCGAGGTCGGTCTCGACCGGCTCCACGCTGCCGCCGAACCTACGCAGGTCGACAGCCACCCCCTCGATCGCGGCCTCGTCCGCGGCGATGACAAGATTGAAACCTGCTTGGGCGCAGCACCTGGCAAGTTCCAGGCCGATACCGGTTGAGGCGCCGGTGACGACGGCGAATTGATTGGCGGCCATAGGGCGTATCCTCGCGGGTTGGGATGATGATGCCCAATCGCTCGACCGGCCAGCTGTTCCTATTCCCGCACGGGTCCGGTGCAGTGCGAAGAATTTGCGCGTTGCATAGCAACCATCGTTCATGCCTGAACTTAGATGCCACATGATTGATGGCGGAGGACCGAGATCAAGGCGCTCGCTTGGCATGGCAAGGCGGACATCCGGTGCGACACCGTCACCGACCCGGAAATCCAAGACCCGCGCGACGCCATCATCAAGCTCACGAGCTGCGCCATCGCTGTCCGTTTCCAGAGCTTTATCGAGAGGCCACCTGCAACGAGGTGAAATCGAGGCAATGACCAAATCCCGTGACGAACGCGCGTGGTGGCAATCCGCGGTCATCTATGAAATCGCGCCGATCTCGTTCCAGGATTCCAATGGCGACGGCAAAGGCGACCTCGCCGGCTTGATGTCGCGGCTAGACTATTTGAGATGGCTCGGCATCGATGCGGTGTGGCTCACGCCGATCTACCGCAGTCCCTTTCGCGATCTCGGCTATGATATCTCCGATTATTGTTCAATCGATCCGGGCTTCGGCACGCTCGACGAATTCGATCGCCTCGTCAGCGCCCTGCACGCGGAAGGGATCCGGCTCATTCTCGACCTCGTCCCCAATCACACTGCCGACGACCACGCCTGGTTCGTCGAGAGCAGCAGTTCGCGCCACAGCGCAAAGTCCGATTGGTACATCTGGGCCGATCCGGCCGAGAATGGCGGACCGCCGAACAACTGGCTGAGTCGTTTCGGCGGCAGCGCCTGGGAGTGGTGTGACGCGCGGCGGCAATATTACTACCACTCCTTCCTGGTCGAGCAGCCTGACCTGAACTGGCGCAATCCGGACGTAAGGGCTGCGATCGCCGACGTCATGCACTTCTGGCTCGACCGCGGCGTCGACGGCTTTCGCGTCGATGCCAGCGCCGTGCTGATCAAGGACGATCTGTTGCGCGACAATCCACCAAACCCGCAAGCCAAGGACAAGCCGCCGCCGCAACGCCATACGTCCGTGTTTACCGACGACCGTCCGGAGACGATGTCGTGCATCGAATTCATCCGTGAGGTGATCGATGGCTATCCGGACCGGCTATTGTGCGGCGAAGTTCAGGGCAAGACCGACCGGATCGGGCACTTCTACGGCAACGATCGACCGCGCCTGCACCTGCCGCTGAATTTCGCGCTGCTGGACTCGCAATGGGACGCGCTGTCGCTACAGGCGACCATCGATGCCTATCTCAACGCCATTCCCAAGGACGCTTGGCCGGTATGGGTGATCGGCGGGCACGACAAGCAGCGGATCGCGAGCAAGATCGGTGCGGCGCAGATGCGCGTGCTCGCGATGCTGTTGATGACGCTGCGGGGAACGCCGTTTTTCTTCATGGGCGACGAGATCGGCCGTAAACGTGTCCCCATTCCAGCCGATCGCATACGCGATCCCTTCGAGAAGCTCGTGCCGGGATATGAACTTTGCCGCGATCCCGAGCGCGCGCCGATGCGCTGGGATGACAGCGAGAGCGGTGGATTCACCACAGGCAGCCCATGGCTACCGCTGCGGCCGGGCGATGCGCCCAACGTGGCGCAGCAGAGGCGGGACGAACGTTCCATCCTGGCATTGTTTCGCGCGCTGATCGCGCTGCGGCGCGAGCATGCCTGTCTTCGCGAAGGCAGCCACGCGCCGCTGCGATCGCAAAACGACGTCCTCGCCTTCAAGCGCGTGACAGACGCGGGCGAAGTGCTGGTCGCCCTCAACATCGCCGCCGAGCCGCGGAGATGGCACTGGCACGGCCGTGGCCGACTGCTGATGTCAACACATCTGGACCGGCCGCGCGAGCCATTGCCGGACGCATCGATCCTGCTTCGGGGCAACGAAGGCGTGATCATCGAGCCCGCGCGGCGATGATCGGAGGAACCATCGGCGCGCCAAGGAGTCTGACCCACGCCTCCGGCATCTGCCCCCTGCTGTCGGACGCACTTTGGACGAAACCGCAGGCCCCGGCGCTTATTCCCCGTTTGGCGCCGGGGCAGCGGCGTGAGCTTGGAGGCTGCCATGGGCAAGGTGAAAGGTCTTAAGCGGCGGATCGCCGGCAAGGCGAAACAGGCCGTCGGCGAGATCGTCGGGGATCAGGAGCTCCACGAGGACGGCAAGGCCGAGGCGGAGCGCGGCCGCGAGGAACAGGGCCAGCCGAGCGAACTCAATCCGCTGAAGAAGCTCCACCAGCTGACGTGAACGCGCCGTCGCAGCCGGCGCTTTAGCAATCAGATCAAGCGGCGTTCTCCTGGGTCTTGCAACCGCTTTGGAGGGATGCATTTCGCGCTTGGCAAGCCCTACGAGGTGCCAATCCGCTCGCCGTCGCTTCATGCGACCTTCAGGGCTGCCGTGCTGTCGGCGTCCAGGAATCCCGTAAGCCTGCCCCTGATCAGTCGCTCGGCATCCGCCATGATGCGGTCGACCAGTTCCTTCACGGTCGGAATGTCGCGGATGAGTCCGACGACCATGCCGCAGCTCCAAGCGCCCGCGTCCATATCGCCGTCGATCATCACCTTCGGATAGAAGCCCGCCACCTGGTCATGGATGTCGTCGATCTTGAGGCTTTTACCTTTCTCTCGCTCGATCTCGAGCAAATCTTCGACGCCCTTGTTGTTGAGGACCCGCTCGGTGTTGCGGAGCGCGCGCATGACGAGCCGGGTATCGAGCTCCGAGGCCCGGACCAGCGCGTTCTTGACGTTCTCATGCACCGGAGCCTCCTTGGTGGCGATAAAGCGCGTGCCCATGTTCATGCCGGCGGCCCCCATCGCCAGCGCTGCAACCAGGCTGCGCGCATCTGCCATGCCGCCGGACGCAACAAACGGGATCTTCAGTTCCTCGGCCGCACGCGGCAACAGGATCATGTTTGGCATGTCATCCTCGCCCGGATGGCCGCCGCATTCAAAACCGTCGACGCTGACTGCATCGCAGCCGATCTGCTCGGCCTTCAGCGAATGACGGACGGAGGTGCATTTGTGGATCACCTTGATGCCGCCTGCCTTCAGGGCCGGCATGTATTGTTCGGGGCTGCGCCCGGCTGTTTCGACGATCTTGACGCCACCCTCTCTGATCGCTGCGATGTACTCCGGATAGGGCGGCGCGCTGAAGGTGGGCAGAAAGGTCAGGTTCACCCCGATTGGCTTATCCGTCATGTCGCGGCAGCGCGCGATCTCCTTGGCCAGCAGTTCCGGCGTCCGTTGCGTCAGGCCCGTGATGATCCCCAGGCCGCCGGCATTCGATACCGCGGCGGCGAGTTCGGCGAACCCCACATAGTGCATGCCGCCCTGGATGATCGGATGCTCGATGCCGAACAGTTCAGTGATCGCTGTCTTCACGAATGACCTCCCGCGTTTCCGCTCAGTGGATGATTTCAAACAGTCCCGCCGCGCCCATGCCACCACCGATGCACATGGTCACCACGCCGTATTTCGCCTTGCGCCGCCGCCCCTCGATCAGGAGGTGACCGGTGAGCCGCGCCCCGGTCATGCCGTAGGGATGGCCGATCGCAATCGAGCCGCCGTTGACGTTGAGCTTGTCCGGGTCAATACCGAGCTTGTCGCGACAATAGATCACCTGCACCGCGTAGGCCTCGTTCAGCTCCCAGAGATCGATGTCGTCGATCTTCAGGCCATGGCGCTTGAGCAGCCGCGGGATCGCGGCGACCGGACCAACGCCCATCTCGTCGGGTTCGACGCCGGCAGCGACGAAGCCGCGGAAGATGCCGAGCGGCTTGAGACCCTTCCTGGCTGCAATCTTATCGCTCATGATCACACAGGCCGAAGCACCGTCGGAAAGCTGGCTGGCGTTGCCCGCGCTGATCGTCTTGCCATCGAACACTGGCTTGATCCTGGCCAGGCCCTCGGCGGTCGTTTCCGGGCGCGGGCCTTCGTCCTTTGTCAGCGTCACCTGCTCGTAGGTGACCTCCTTCGTGTCCTTGTTGATGAGCGCCATCCTGGTCGTGAATGGCACGATCTCGTCGTTGAAGTGGCCGGCCTGCATGGCAGCGCCGACGCGGCGTTGGCATTCGAGACTGTATTCGTCCTGCTTGTCGCGACCGATCTTGTAGCGTTCGGCGACGATCTCGGCCGTCTCGAGCATCGACATGTACATTTCAGGCTTCATCGCCATCAATTCATCGTCGACGGCATGAAACCGGTTCATGTGGTCGTTCTGCACGAGGCTGATCGACTCGATGCCCCCGCCGATCGCGACCTCGACCCCATCCGATATCACCGAACGCGCGGCAACGGCGATGGCCTGCAGGCCGGAGGCACATTGGCGGTCGATGGTGGTGCCGGCCACGGTGACCGGCAGGCCAGCGCGGATCGCGCCCTTGCGCGCGACGTTCATCACCATAGTGCCTTGCTGCATCGCGCAGCCCATCACCACGTCTTCCACCTCGCCCGGCTCGATGCCTGCGCGCTTCACGGCTTCGGCCATCACGTGCCCGGCCATGGTCGGGCCGTCCGTGTTGTTGAGCGCGCCGCGATAGGCCTTGCCGACGGCCGTCCTTGCGGTGGAAACGATGACTGCTTCAGTCGTCATGCTGGCCTCTTCTCTTTACGCGGCCGCGTCCAGCTGCGCGTAGCGCAGCAGGTGGAACGCTGGATCTCCGAACTGGATGTTGATGGAGGAGATTCGCTTGAAATAGTGTCCGACGTTGAGCTCGTCGGTCATTCCCATGCCGCCATGAAGCTGCACCGCCTGGTCGGCGACGAACTTGCCGGCATAACCAATCTTCGACTTGGCGCCTGAGGCGAGCCGCGGAAGTCCCGCATCGCCCGCCGCGAGGCTGAGGTTGAGATGCTGCATCAGGGAGAGTGCCTCCTGATGCGCGATGAACATGTCGACCATCCGATGTTGCAGCACCTGGAAGGAGCCGATGGTGGTGCCGAACTGCTTGCGGGTCTTGGAATATTCCAGTGTGGCGGAATTCAGCTCGCCGATGGCGCCGACGGCCTCCGCGCAGAGGGCGCCGATCGCACGCTCGCGGCAAGCCTCCAGCGCGGCGACGCCCTCGCCTTCCCTCCCCAGCAATTGCGCGTGGACCTCACGCAGGTCGACCTCGGCGGCCCGGCGCCCGTCGATCGTCTTGAAGCTCCGAAGATCGACGCCGACGGCGCGGCGATCGACCACGAACAGGCTGACGCCGCCGCCGTCGCGATCGTCGCCAGAGGTCCGTGCCGAGACGATCAGATGATCCGCCCAGGGCGCGGCGATCACCATGGTCTTCCGACCGCTCAGCACGTAGTCGCTCCCCTCACGCCGCGCCCTGGTCGCGACGTTGGCGAAATCGAACCGGGATGCCTTCTCCGTCCAGGCCAGTGCCCAGATCTTGCTGCCGTCGATGATGCCGGGAATGAAGCCCTGCTTCTGCTCGGACGTGCCCGCCTGCCCGATCAGGCCCCCGGCCAGCACGACCGTCTCGACGAAAGGCTCGACGACGAGGTGCCGGCCGAACTCCTGCATGATGATCATGGTCGACAGCGAGCCGCCGCCGAAACCGCCGGCGTCCTCGGAGAACGGCGCAGCGAGCAGGCCGAGCTCCGCGAAGGCCTCCCACTGCTTCCGGCTGAAGCCCTGCTCGCTCGCCACGATCTTTCGGCGCGTGTCGAAATCGTATTGATCGCGCAGCAGACGCTGGACGATGGATCGCAGCATGTCCTGCTCTTCCGTGAACTGGATGTCCATCCGATCCTCCCGATGCGCCGCGCCTAAAGGCCGAGCACTGCTTTGGCGATGATGTTGCGCTGGATCTCGTTCGATCCGCCGTAGATGCTGAGCTTGCGCGCGTTCAGGTATTTCTCCGACGCGGTATGTCCGTAGTCGGGGCCCGGCATGAAATGGTTGGCACTGGCCGGATGCTCGCGGATCGCAAGGCCGTAATTGCCAATCGCGCGGTGAGTAAGTTCGGTGATGCTCTGGAAGATCTCGGTGCCGCGAATCTTGAACAGCGACGCCGCCGGCCCCGGGGCGATGCCGCGCGCCATCTGGGCAACGACGCGCAGTTCGGTCGCCTCCAGAGCCAGCACATCGAGCTCAATACGGGCAATGTCCCGCAGAAACTCGAGATGTGCCGGATCGTCCGCCGGTATCTCGGCCTTCACGATCTGCTTCAGCTTCCCGATGTAACGGGTCGACCGGCCGATGCCCGCCATGCTGGTCCGCTCGTTGCCGAGCAGGAACTTGGCATAAGTCCAACCCTTGTTCTCCTCGCCGACAAGATTCTCCACCGGCACGCGGACGTCCTCGAGGAAGACGTCGTTGACTTCATGGCTGCCGTCGATCGTGATGATCGGCCGCACCGTCACCCCGGGCGACCTCATGTTGATCAGCAGGAAGGAGATGCCGGATTGCGGCTTCGCGCTCGGATCCGTCCGCACCAGGCAGAAAATCCAGTCGGCGTGCTGCGCCAGCGTGGTCCAGGTCTTGTGCCCGTTGACGATGTAATGGTCACCCTCGCGCACCGCCTTGGTTCTGACGGTCGCGAGGTCCGAGCCGGAGCCCGGCTCCGAATAGCCCTGGCACCACCAATCTTCGCCCGACAGGATTCGCGGCAGAAACTTCTTCTTCTGCGCCTCGCTGCCGAACGTGTAGATCACCGGCCCGACCATGGTCACGCTGAACGCGAGCGGCGGCAGCGTTCCGGCCCGAGAGGTTTCCTGCTCAAAGATGAAGCGTTGCGTGATCGACCAGCCCGGACCGCCGTACTCCTCGGGCCAGAGCGGCGCGATCCAGCCCTTCTTGTAGAGAATTCGATGCCAGAGCAGCGATTGCTCCTTGGTCAAATCGGTCTCGGGATTTGGAACGCGCATTTCCTGCGGATAGTTTTCCGCAATGAAAGTGCGCACCTCATCACGAAAGGCAGCATCCTCGCTGGAAAGATTGAGCTCCATCGCAACAGTCTCCGCTACCACTTCTCACCGAAGGGGCGGATCTCGAGCTCGAAGGTCCAGGCGCTGCGCGGCTGCTGATACAGCAGCCAATAGGATTCCGCGACGGACGACGGCGGCATCAACAGATCAGGATTATCGAGGGCGTTCGGACCGAGCGCCTCGATCCGCCGTTGGCGCACCCATTCGGTGTCGACGCCGGAGTCGATGATGAGATGCGCCACGTGAATGTTCTTCGGCCCCAGCTCGCGCGCCGCGGCCTGAGCAACGGCCCGCAGACCGAACTTGGCACTGGCGAAGGCTGCATAGCCAATTCCGCCGCGCAGGCTCGCCGTTGCGCCGGTGAAGAAGATGTTGCCCTTGCCGCGAGGCAGCATCAGCCGCGCGGCTTCGCGGCCAGCGAGAAAGCCGGAATAGCAGGCCATCTCCCAGACCTTGCGGAAGACGCGCTCGGTCGTTTCCAGAATCGGGAAATTGACGTTGGCGCCGATGTTGAAAATGCAGACCTCGAGCGGTGCGTGCTTGTCGGCGTCTCCCAGGAAGGAGATGATCTCCTCCTCCTTGCGCGCATCGAGCGTGCGCGCGTGAATCTCGCCGCCGGCCGCCTCGATCTCCTTGACGAGCGGCTCGAGCTTGGCGCCGTTCCGGCGCCCGGCAAACACCGTGAAGCCTTCCGAGGCAAACTTCTTTGCGATCTCACCGCCGATATAGTCGCCGGCACCGATCACAGCCACGGTTGCGTTTCTCTTTTGCAAGGGTCGTCTCCCGGTTAAATTAGACCTTTTGAAGCTGTTCTGCCGTGCCGGAGTGTCCAGCCCAATGCGCTGTTCGCGCACCGTGATCACCCGGTCGCCTGCGATATCGGCCGCGCCTGAAAAATCCCGCCACCGCCAACCTCCCGAAACGACGAGCCCGGCTTGGCCGAGGCCTATTCGAATTGGAGTTAACGTTCTTTTTTAGAACTCGTCAATCGCTAAATCGCCGTCTGGCAACTTATCGGCAGAGTGGCAGAGTAGCTGTCGCTTTGCATGGCCTTGCAGAACGTCGTTTACAACGCTGCGGCGAACGGCTAGCTATAAGTATCAAATAAGAACTTATTGGGAGAAGTGATCATGTTGGAAGGTCCGGGCGTGGCAATCCTGGTGGGCGCGGGCGATGCGATCGGGGCCGCCGTCGCCCGGCGCTTTGCCAAAGGCGGATACACAGTTTGTATCTGCCGGCGCGACGCAACCAAATCCCAAGGGCTCGTGGACGAGCTGACGGCTGCCGGCTGTCGTATCCACGCCTTCAGTGTCGATGCGCGGCAGGAAGCCGAGGTGCAGAAGCTCTTTTCCGACGTTGAACGCGATATCGGACCGATCGAGGTCTGCCTTTTCAATGCCGGATCGAACGTCAACAAGCCGCTCGTGGACACCACGGAGAAGCTCTTCTTCAAGGCCTGGGAGCTGGCCTGCTACGCCGGATTCCTCGTGGGCCGCGAAGCCGCGCGCGTCATGCTGCCGCGCGGTCGCGGCACCATTTTCTTTACCGGGGCGACCGCCAGCCTTCGCGGCGGCCAGGGCTTTGCCGCGTTTTCATCGGCAAAATTCGGCCTGCGCGCGGTGGCCCAGGCCGTGGCGCGCGAGCTTGGGCCGAAGAATATCCATGTCGTCCATCTCATCATCGATGCCGGCGTCGATAGCGAAGCCATCCACCAGCGCATGAAAGCGGCAAAGGGGATCGAGGCAAGCACGATCCCGCCGGACAGCCTGACGAAGACCTCCTCTATCGCAGAAGCCTATTGGTTCACGCACCAGCAGAGCCGCGACGGCTGGACCCATGAACTCGATCTTCGTCCGTCGATAGAGAAGTGGTGATGAACGCGACACCCGACCTCACGCTGTGGGGCGCCGGCACAAGCCGTACCATTCGTGCACACTGGGCAATGCACGAACTTGGCCTATCCTATAAGGTCAAGCCGATCGGACCACGGACGGGCGAAACCAAAACCGCTGAATACACCAGGCTCAATCCCCGCCAGAAGATCCCACTGTTGCAGGATGGCGACTTCTGCATCGGCGAGAGCGCCGCGATCGTTGCCTACCTGTCGCGCATGTATTCCACGCCGGAGCGCTCGCTGATTCCGGAGTCCACCCACGACTATGCCGCGTGGCTCGAATGGTGCTTCTTTGTCGTGGCCGAGCTCGATTCCACCAGCCTTTACGTCATGCGCCGCCACCGGGCGGATGCGCTGGGACACATCTATGGCGTCGCACCTGAAGTCGTCGCTCAAGCCGCGGAGTACTTTCGCAGCCAGTTGCGCCACGTTGAAGTCGCCTTGGCTGACGGCCGGCCGTTTCTCATGGGCGAGCGCTTCAGCAGCGCAGATATCCTTCTTACGACATGCCTCGACTGGGCCATCGCTTACGGCGTCGGCATTTGCGAGAATGCGATGCCCTACCTCGAACGCATCCAGCGACGGGAGACCTATCAGCGAGCGGTCGCGGCTAATGTTCCTGTAGCCCCCATTGCGGTCGGGCCGGCAAAGCTCTAAGCGATCGCCGGCAGCGCTAACGCTTCTGCCTACACCGCCACGCGCAGGGCGCGCTCGGCGATCATCTTGTCGATGGCGCCGTCGTCGTATCCGAGATCGCGCAACACCTCGCGCGAATGCTCGCCGACCCGGGGGGCCGGCCCGCCGATCGCGGTCTGGTTGATCTCGAAGCGGGCTGCCGGCTTCGGCTGCCGGACACGACCGACCTTCGGCTGATCGAATTCGGCGATGATGCCGCGCGCCACCACCTGTTCATTGTGAATGATCTCACTCCGGCGCAGGATTGGTGCGCAGGGCACGTCCGCGGCGTCGAGACGCTCCAGCCACTCGGCTGTCGTATGCTGGCCGATATATTCCGCCATCTTGTTGATCCGCGCGGTGGCATTGACCGAGCGCGCCGCCGGGGTCGCGAACCGAGGATCCTTGGCAAGCTCCGGATCGCCGGAAGCGCGGCAAAAGCCCTGCCATTCGGAGTCGGAGATGGTGCCGGCGGTGATGTAGCCGTCGCTGGTCTTGAACACCAGGTCCGGCCGATCATTCGGATCGACAGTGGCGGCCTCGGCGCCGACCACCGTGTACTGCATCATGCCTTCCGGCCAGAGGTAGGAGATCATCGCATCCAGCATCGCCACCTGGATGTGGTCGCCCTGCCCCGTCTTCTCACGCGCATAAAGCGCCGCCGCCACCGCCTGAGCGGTGAACACCGCGGTGGTCTTGTCACATACGATGGTGCGGATCATCTGCGGACGGTTCGTGACCGGCTGCGACTGGATATCGGCGAAGCCGGACAATCCCTGAACGATCGGATCATAGACGCGCTTCTTTACATACGGGCCGGTTTCGCCGACCCCGCTGATGGAGACGTAGATCAGGCGCGGATGGCGCTGGCGCAATTCGTCGACGCCGAGGCCGAGACGTTCCATGGTGCCTGGCCGAAAATTCTGCACCAGGACATCGGCCTGCGCGACCAGCCGGGTGAGCACCTCGCGCCCCAACACACTCTTGACGTCGATCGACAGCGAGCGCTTGCCGCGGTTTGAAGAGATGAATAGCGCGGAGAACTCGCCCTCCTTGTCTATGGTGGCGCGGCTGCGGCGGGTAATGTCGCCGCCGATCGGCTCGATCTTCAGCACGTCGGCGCCCTGATCCGCCAGAAACATGGTCGCGAACGGGCCCGACACCACGCCGGTCAAATCGAGCACTCGAACGCCGTGAAGTGGGCCAGGCATGGGCATTCTCCCTGAATTTACGTTTGCTTTGGGTCCGAGGGCGGCTTCGCCACGCAGCCCGGACAGTCGCCGCCGTCAGGCCGTCTTGGGAACAGGTTGCCTGGTCTGCTCGACGATCGATTCCTCGACGTCACGGATCTGATCCTTGCCGAAGAACATTTCCTTTCCGACGAAAAAGGTCGGAGAGCCGAATGCTCCCCGGTTGACGGCGTCGTTGGTCAGATCAATCAGCCTCTTCTTGACGTCATCCTGCTGCGCACGCGCCAACAGCCGATCGACATCGATACCCGAGGAGACAAACGCGCGACGGAAGATTTCGAGGTCGTCCATTTTCTTCGGCTCTTCCCACATATGATGATAGGCGGCGCGGAAATAGGGCTCGAATATGCCCTCGAACTGGGCAGCGACAGCACCGCGCATCAGCATCAGCGTGTTGACGGGAAAGAAGGGATTCTGGCGAAATTTCGTGATGTTGTGGCGTCGGATAAACCGCTGGGTCTCCAGCGCCTGATATTCCGGCTTGTTCTTGATGCCGCGAAGCGAATCGAACGGCGACATGTTGCCGGTCGCCTTGTAGATGCCGCCAAGCAGAACCGGGATGTACGCGAATTTCACGCCGGTCCGCTGCTCAATGCCGGGGATGGCCACTTCCGCCAGGTAAGCGTTCGGGCTACCGAAATCGAACTGGAATTCAACCTTCAGGGTCATCTCGGCTTCTCCCGGAGAGCGAATGGCGGTCACTGGCGCTCTGATCGCCAGCGCGACTTTCGGCAACCATACAGTTCTAAAATAGAACTGTCAAATGCACCTACAATCCGCTGATTCGGCCTACCAGGAGGGGTATTGTTTGGAATCAAGTACCTATCTAGAATGCAAGAATTCGTGCCGGCCTCCGTGACGATTGGAGACAGCCTATGCTCGACGATTGGAGTGGGTGAATGAAGTGGAAAGAACTCGAGGAAGAGCCATGTTCGATGGCCCGAACCATCGGCGTGATCGGCGATCGGTGGACTCTTCTGATCCTGCGTGAATGCTTCCTGCGCACGCGCCGCTTCGAGGGATTTCAGTCGGCGCTCGGAATCACACGACACTTGCTCGCCGAACGGCTGAAAAAGCTGGTTCGGCAGGGCATCCTGCGCCGCATTCCCTACCAGGAATCCCCGAAGCGCCACGAATATATCCTGACCCAGAAGGGGCTCGACCTCTATCCGATCATGATGGCGATCGTGCATTGGGGCGATACCCACATGGTCGACGAGCGCGGCCGACCGCTGCTGCACCAGCACCGCAAGTGCGGAAAGGACTTCGATCCGGTCATGGTGTGCTCTGAATGCGGCGAGCCGCTGTCAGCCAAGGAGGTTCATACTCACCCTGGACCAGGTGCCCGCGGCACCCCGGCGACGGCGGCGCCGGAGATCCGGAAGACAAAGACGCGCTCACGCGCGGCTTGAGATGGCTGCCCAGGGAATGCTGCTCGAGGGACCGCGGATCGAATAGCAACACGAGGAAGCGCATGCGGGCGCCGTCAGGCCGACACGCGATGTCGCTCAACTCGCCCTTACACTCGGACCACATCGCGGCCCGGTTCGTTGGTGTAGAGACGTTCAACCTGTTCGGAGCGAACTTTCAGCACTGCGCGTTGGTTGACGTAGGCCTTGTCCGTGATCTCTCCGGCAGCCATTGATGGTGGATCCTTCAGCAGAGAGAAGGAACAAACTCTTTCGCTGCTTCCGACGGTCTCGTTATATTCCTGAAAACGATCTCTAAGAAATTGAATCACGAAGGGATCGCAGGTCAAATCTGCGGCTGGGCTCTTTGAAACTCGCGCTGCCTCGGTCGGGTTCAACCAGCAGAGCAGCGCGCACGCTTCGCGATTTTCGCCCGCAACGACGATGTCGAGCAAGACGCCGCGCGTCGCGGCCAGGATTGCCGCGCGCATGTTTCCGATCGAGACCCAGGTGCCATTCGCAACCTTGAAGTTCTCGGAAATTCTTCCCGTAAAGCGCAGCCCAAGCTCCGGCTTCTGTGGATCCAGAAACGAGACAGTGTCGCCGATGCGGTAGAATCCTTCCTCATCGAAGGCCCTTTCCGTCAAATCCGGCCTTTCGAGATAGCCGGGCGTGACGTTAGGGCCCTTGACCCTGGCCTCGTAGGTATCGGAGACCGGGATGAGCTTGAGCTGCAGCCCCGGCACGGGAAGACCGATCTCCCCGGGCTGATCCGTTGCCCAATGCGTCGAGCTGATTGTCGGCGCCGTTTCGGTCGTGCCATAGCCCGACATGACAGGAATTCGTCGGCCGGTGGCCGCGAATGTCAATCGATAGAGTTTTTCCAGAGTTCCCCGTGAAATTGCGGCGCCGGCATAACTCAATCGGTCCATCCGCTTGAACACGGTGGCGCCAAGGTCGAGGTCGTTCTCGATCGCATCACATAAGAGGTTATAGCCGGCAGGCACGTTGAACATGGCGGTTGGTGAAATCTCCCTGAGATTGGCGACCGTCTTGTGAAAGAGCTGCGGCAGCGACCGGCCATCATCGATATAGAGCGTCCCGCCATTCTTCAGGATGCCATGAAGGATGACATTGCTGCCCATCGTATGGTGCCAGGGCAGCCATTCAACCTGCACCGGCACGGCCGGAGGTGACACGAGCAGGCTGCCCATTTGCAGGGAGCTTGCCATCATGCGATGAGTGTTGAGCACCCCTTTGGGGAAGCCGGTCGAACCGGACGTGAAGAGAATCTTTGCGATGGCGTCGCAAGGCACCTCACGCGATGCACGATCGAATCCCTCGCTCCCGGTTCGAGCCGCCAGAGCCTGAAAAGGCACCGTATCCGGCGCGCCATCGACGCTGATCCAGGTCGCGGCCGCCAATTCGGGAATGACGCGGCCGGCGGAAAAGTCGCGTCCGCTTTGAACGAACACGAAGCTCGGGCGCAGCACCTCCGCGATGTCTTTGAGACGTGCGAGGCCCCCCGGCATCAGCGTGTAGTTTGGCGATATCGGCGCCAGAACGACCCCGATCGACATCGCCGCAAACGAGATTACCGCGTTCTCGATGGAGTTTCCGGAAAGGACCGCAAGCTTGTCGGCAGGCTTAGCGCCCATATCGATCAAGCTTTGGCCGACCGCCTGAACCTGCGACCATGCCTCACCATAGGTGATCTCGTCCCACCCTCCCTTCGCATTGCGTTGCGCAAGGAAAACCCGATCCGGAACGGCATTGGCCCAGCGCGGCAGACAATCGGTGATGCGCCAGTCGCACGGCGTCCATTCAAGTGGCGAGCTCAAGATAAGCGTGCCGTCGGTTCGACGCTCGATGGAAACCTCTCGTGGTGCAAACGTCAGTGCGGTCGTCGACATCGAAAATGATCTCCCGAATTGCTGAAAGGCGACCGCAGGCGTTGCAGTCCTGTCATGCCCAGCGGCCTTGCCGGCGCAGAGCAAGCTCGGACGCAACTAATGCCGCGTCCGTCACGCTGGCTGGTGCGAAATCATTCGGACCTGGCGTCCAACACCTCGCCGAAGGCTTCCCAGGTCGATCCGGTCCATCGTTGCAAACGCATCTGCGTCCAGATCATGTTCTCGGATTCGCTCGTGTTCACCTTGATTCCGGGCAGCGCGGTCGGGACGACGAAATCCCTGAGGTTCTTGGCCTGCGCCAGAATGTTCTTGCGGGACAGGTCATTGCCGCATTGCTTCAGGATCTGCTCGAGCAGGATGCCTTGCTGATAGCCGGTCAGGTAGCTGCCGTTGGTGATATCGACACCGGCCAAGTACTTGTCGAGAAACACCCGATAGGCCCGCATGGCGGGATCGTCTTTCCATGTCGGATCCACGACGTCCTTGTTGATCGTCCCGACGATCACACCGACTGATTTGTCGAGGCCAGCCGGCGCGAGCGTGCCTCCGACCGAACCGGACGGAAAGTTGATGATCACGGTCGCTTTCCAGCCGATCACAGAAGCTTGCCGGATCGCCTGCGCTGCGAATTTCGGCGTTCCCGCGATCATCAAGGCGTCGGCACCGGAGCTTTTCAGGGTTGTGATCTGCGAATCGACGGTTGGCTCCGTGACCTCATAGGACGCGCTGACGACCTTTCGGTCGTAGTCCTTGCCGAGAAAGCTCTTGAAGGCATTGACGTAATCTTTGCCGAGATCGTCGTTCTGATAGAGGATCGCGTATTTGGCGTTCGGCAGTGTCCTGGTCAGATATTTGGCGTAGATTTTTCCTTCGGTGTCGTAGCTGACAAGGCCTGTCGTGGTCAGCGGATGATTGGCGACGTCGGTGAACTTGGACGAGCCGCTGATGATTGCGATGCTGGGCACCGCTTTCGCCCTCAGGTATTTTGCTGTGGCTGAAAGGCCGGGCGTGCCGAGCTGGCCGAACATGAACGCCACTTCATCGCTCTCGACGAGCTTGCGGACGTGCTCCAAACCGCTTTCGGAGGACTGTAGGCGTCGTCATAAGCGATGTAGTTGATCTCGCGGCCATTGATGCCGCCTCGGTCATTCACCGATTGAATGTAGGCGATGAGGCCCTTGCCCACGAGACCAAACACCCCGCCAATCTTGATCTCGGTCGCGGTAACTCCCGGCTCATCGGCTGCGAACGCTGGGCTGCTCAAAAGCAAAGCCAGAGCCGCAAGACTCTTCCATTGCGCCAACATGACCCGTCCTCCCTGATGCGCACCCATCCGGGCACGTCATTGTGTTTTGCTGCATCCACCCGACCGCCCGCCGGCACCGTGGCAAGCGAATTGCGCGCCGCGCCGTCCAAGCGTGGTTGGTCAGCGCGGCAGGCGCTGCGGCCGTTCAGCTCGGCCGTCTTGCCACAAAATCTACAGTTCTTTTTTTGAACTCGTCAAGCGGTTTTGATGATCATCGCTTTGGGGCGGAGCGCGCATGCTGCGTTCGGTGAGATGTGCCAATCTCCGTGCAAAATAGACTAAAATTCCCCCATGAGCGAAGCGCTTTCAATCGGAATGCCGCGCGGGAAAGCGGAGCGCCCCGTTGTCGAGATCATAGGTTCTTTTATTGGACTTATTTGGGTGCGCCTGCGATCTGGCTACGCGGCTCTATCGGGCCCCAGCAGGAGCGTGATTGTTCGCTCTCCCATGACTGCGCCCCGCGATACCTGGCGTTGTCCGACTTGAGGGTTGGTCCGGGTCACAACATTCTTGAGGGAATTAGTTCGAGCCCGAATAATCTCAGAGCGCGCTTGCAGTCCGCACCTTGCGCGTCACTGATCGCGGCCGACGTACTTGTTCGGAGAGTGGTCCGCTGGCACAACCCTCTTTCGGCTCCCGCGTAGGCCTGGTGAGCACAAGGTTGATGCGATCAATTGTGATGCCGCGGTGGCCCTGCCGGGCGCCACTGGAGCCGCGACAGGATCTCGGCCGCAGGGGGCGGCTGTCCGGCCAGCGCATGCATGCCCATCCATCACTGGAACCATATCTGAGGTGGCCGGTTGGCTTGCTGTTGAGCTGTCACTCTGCAGAGCAGCTCGGCACGACCGGCACGAGTCCCAGCGCCGGTTATCCGTCGGGGGTGAATCCCGTGATGGACCACGCGACCAGAGTTGGTAATCGTTTGTTAGCAGCGTTGCCGCCGGCGGATTTTGCTTTGCTTGCACCTCATTTGCGGAAAGTCGCGCTCGAGCGCGACACCGTACTGGTCCGATCAGGCGATCGGATTGAACACCTTCACTTCCCCTGCGGCGGCGCGATCGCCTTTATCGTGGACTTGCCGAACGGGCAGACGGCCGCCACGGGAGTAATCGGTCATGAGGGTGCCGTCGGTCTGACGTCGGCGCTTGGCGCATCCCGCTCACCCGTGACGGCGGTCGTCCGCGTCCCAGGGTCAGTGCTGCAGATTCCGGCGGCGCAATTCATGCCGGCTCTGCGTCGCAGCCCTGCGATCACATCCATGGTGCAGATTTTCACGAGATCGCTGTTGACGCAATTCCAGCACGTCGCGGCTTGCAATGCCCTCCACTCCGTCGAGGCCCGGATGGCGCGCTGGCTGCTTCACATTCACGACCGGGCGGATGGCGGCAATCTCCTCCCTTTGACGCAAGAGACCATGTCGGAGTTATTGGGCGTCCGCCGCACCACCGTCACGCACGTCGTGAGCGCGTTGCGCGCGTCAAGAGCGTTGAAATCGAACCGGCGCGGTCAGCTCGAGATTGATCGGCCGCGGCTCGAAGCCGTGGCTTGCGAGTGCTACAAGGTGATGAGCCGCAGGATCGATCGGATCGTTTCGCAGGGCGCAGCCGAGATTCTTCACGCCACGCCGGCGCGAGCCTGCCAGCCGACCGGTAACCGACTATCCAAGGCAGGCTGGTAGACCCAGGCCTCCCTCGCGAACCACTCGTGTGTGGCCGCGCAGATCCGGCAATAGGTGCGCGAGAAGAATACCGCGCTGCACCGGAATCTTTCGCGATCGGTCTCGATCCCCGTCGAAATGGCGCTCCCCGTTTCCGGGCACTTAATCATTACGATACCCATCTTGATTTCCTGCAATCTATTGCCGGCTCTGAGCACGCTCGCCCGCCATCGGCTGGACCGCGCCTCTCCTTGTCGGGGAGAGGCCTGTCCAGCCGATCCGCGCGGCCTATAGCCTCGATTCAGACGATCTTATGCGACGGTCCTTTGCAATACTCGGTTGAAGCCAGTCTTGATGGGCTCGGTCGTATCGATCGCGACTTTCTGCGCGAGCGCCCAAAGCTCCCGGTTCTGTACGGAGGCGGCTTCGAAAGCCTCGCGGCTTTGGGCGGTCGAAAGATGTACGATATCCAGCAGCGATCTGGTCTCAGCGAGCCGGGAAAAAAATTCCAGGGTGGCACTGGTATTGTTTTTGGAGATCTCGATCACCCTGGCGCCGTAGTCGATGGTTCCCTTGACGTTCATAGAACAGGCTTCACGGAGAACGTCGCTGATCTCCTCGGAAGTGGATTTCATGCTCTCAATATTTTTCCTGGCCTGCGCGGCGCCCTGCTCGGCAAGGCCGCGGAAGAGTTCCTGGAAATTTAAAAGCGGCAACTCGAACCTTAGCTTGGCTCCGTTCGCGTTCTCAGTCACCGGATCGGCATGCGTTTCGACTTTCACATTGGCATCATTCACGAGCATTCATCCTTTCAAGCGAAACTAGGTGATGGATTGAAGACCCCCAACGGCTCCCGGCACGTGCTGCGTCGGAAGACCAGTGCCCCTGTTCTCGGCGTGGTGGGGATGCGGCTGCGGATGAACCGCTCCCCCACCGAGGCCAACTATGATCGATTAAGGTCGAACCATCCGTTCGCTTTCGGACACTCGTTGCAAGAATTCGACGGATTGCGATCAGGCGGCGCAGGGATGAAATTTAAATCTGCCAGGTTGCAACGACCGTTTGCTTGCCTTCTGAGCTCGCTCGCTTTCCCAGGTCAGCCCGGTTGCGCAGGTGGCGCTGACGGCGCTCTGCCCGATCTACCCGGCCTCTGAGACTCTCAAGTTCTGCGAGTTCGGAGGCAAGCGCTTCGAGACGCTGGCGAAGAACGGCAGCAGGGTCGTCCGCTTGAGCGCGGATAGGCGTCGCCTGCTCATAGACCAAGCTGCATGCACTAATGCTCAGGTCCCGTTGCAGTCGAAACTCGAGTGGCGGGTCGCTCGCAATCGGGATTGCGTCTCCGCGCCTCGTCATCTTCATCTGCACAATCGACGCCGCCAGCTGCGATCGGGCTTTCGGAACTCCCACCGGTCGCGAACGGCCCTTTACCAGCGGATCCCCCTCCACCGGATCCGCCACCGCCGGAGGTCCCTCCGGCACTTGATGACGCACCACGGCGACCGCCAGATGCTCCGCCACCTCCGGGTGCCCCACCACCACCGCCACCGCCACCGCCTGATGCTCCACCACCTGCAGGTGACCCGCTACCAGAGGCTCTCGACCCTGCTCCGGACGGACGATCGTCGTCGAAGAATGACCGGCCCCCGTCGTCGTCTCGGGTTACACCGGTCTGTCCGCCCGAACGTGCGATCGCGGTCGAGGTCAGGGAGGTCGACAGAAGCAGCGTCATGACGGGGGGTGTCACGGCAGCGAATCTTCCGCAGGTTTTGAGGAATGCCCGCCGATCATCGTCTTCAGTGCAGTCACGGGACACAATGCGCTCTCCTCGATTAAATATTTATTTCCTCCTATTATATATTAAATTTACATTCAACCAAGACTTTTGTTTGAAAATGGGCAAGTGTTAAGCGTGTATCGAGCCGGCAGCTCTCGCCATTTTCCGCAGCCCCTTGAACTTGCGGCTCTCCGCGGCGGCGGCCGTCGAATTTCGGGCTTGCAAATTGAGGATTTAATGTATTTATTTCTAATTTGTATTAATCGAGCGACCACCAAGACTCCGCAGGATTTGCCATGCCACTGCAGTTTCATCGATCCCTTGAGCGCATTGAGATATGGAGCGCGAGCTGCGATGGCTTCTCGTTCGTGATCAGCTTCGAAAGCCCCACGGGTCCGGGCTTTCACGGACGTTCCGGCTACCTGGCGAGTTGGCGACCGCTCTACCAGAACAATGGCGCGATCAAGATCAGCGGCTCACCCTTCCGAACGCTGGCCGAGGCCGAGGGGGCCTGCCGCAACATGGCTGAGCATCTGGCTGCGACAACCGACCTCCCCCACTTAACGTAATGAACGACGCATCTCGGACAGGATGCCGAAAACAATCGACGATTGTTCGCAGGTCTCTGAGGGAGCCGCCGGCTTCGGCATCAAACTCCCTCTTTAGTGCTGCTGGGGCCGGCAGGCCGCGGGTAAAATCGTCCTGTCCTGCTTGCGTGCGCCGGCCCCGTTGCACCCCCCAGACAGCAAAGGCCTACAGTGCAGCGAGGTTAACGGCAACAATATCCAATCAAGTGCGATTTGCAGCTAACGCGTACGTTCCGGGAGGACACCGTTGCACTTGGCGTCCTCGTCATCTCGAACCACCGGATCCGGCTGGAGCAGCCCGGAGGGGGCGAACTCACGCGGAGCTGCATGCTGCTCGTTTTGCGAAATCGCCAATGCCGCGAGAACTGTACGATTGCTGATATCCAGCTTCTGGAAGATGTGGTGAAGGTGGACCTTGATCGTGCCGTCGGCAATGTTCAGGCGGCGCCCAATCTCCTTGTTCGACAACCCCTCCGATACGAGCCTCATGATCTGCCGCTCCCGGTCGGTCAGTTGTGTCAGGGACTTCTCCTCACCTGCGCGAGGCTCCTCACTGATCTCCCCACCAGGGCCCGTCGACCCCGACGCAAGTCCTTGGTTCTGTGCAACTTTCCGCAGGGTCGCGATCAGCATCTCCGGCTTGGCATCCTTCGTGAGAACGACGCACGCGCCGTCTGCGGCCAGCCTTTGCAACTCGCGATCGCCAGCCTTACCGGCGAAGAAAATGACCCGGGCTCCTCGGCCAGCGGTGTTTGCCAGAGCAAGAAGATCCGGTCGGCCGACGTTGGGCATTGCGTTATCGATCAGCACAATGTCCGGCACGAGGAGTCGGATCGCCTCGATGCAGCTCGCAGCATCGCCGCAGGAGGCCACGATCGCAAAATCGTGCTGCGTCGCAAGGACGCTGCTGATGCCCTGCAAAACGATCGGGTGCCGATCCGCGATGACGACTCTGATGCGGCGCATGCTTCCCTTGCCTATCGCTAACAACTCCGCATGCAGCCGTTTAATCCACCATTCCCTCTATAGAGACGCGCAGGAGGCATGATCGAGCCGTTCTGCCAAAAACGTCGCACTGCCAACTTCGCCACGGCACGTATCGGCAACGCTTGATAGCCGCATCAACGTAACTCGCTTAGAGAGTGCGTGCAGCACCGTAAGAATGCGGGTCTCCTCAAGGAAATCCGAAACCGCATATTCATCGACTAAACCGCGATTTCTACTGCAATTAATGGTTGTGGCAACATAAAAATCCTCCCAAAGAATGTATTGGTGCAGTAATTTGGCCGCTTCGTCAGTGTTGGTTAACATCATCTAACCCGTCACCGGCCACTTATTACGAACGATATATAGGCGACATTCACGATTCAAATCTAACATTCGACAAAGTTTCACCGGAGCGAGGCAATCTGAAAAGCCTCGCCCCAGACAGGAAGGTCGAGAAAGAGGAGGCACAAAAAAGTAATACTATTCATTAAGATAATGCGAGGACTGGTCATCAAGCGCGACAGCGGCTGGAATCATTCCGATCTCAGTCGTGTGCCAGCCGGGAGGCTCAAATGAGGGGCACGAATTTATTTCCAACCATTGATCAGGGATCTCGAACGATAACTGTACTGCTTCAGTAGTAGCACCGATGAAAACTTGTCAGCAAAGTTGGGGCGGCATTTCGTCAACCCGCAACCTCCAATCTGCAGTCACGGGCTCATCGCTGGTCATGAGTAGGTGGTCACATGTATTCTTCGGCTATCTTGCGTCAAACGCATGAGGCACTGATCGTTCAATTCACCGAATTGCAGAATTTACGTAGTCGCGTGTTGATGGCCGAGCAGCGCTTGCTTGGTCCAATGCGAAGGGGCCGTCGGCGGAGAGCGGCCGAGAGGCGGCCGGTCGGTCGGAGGCACGGACCCGGCCGGTAGCATCAAGGAGAACCGCGTTGCACACTGGGCTGCGCGTGAGCCGATCGTGCTTGCCCGACCCGGGTTCGACCTGATAAGTCCCCCTCCTATTTCAAATCGGAAGTAGTGGGGACGGCTTCCATGGAGAAGGACGACTGGGCATCCGCGACCACAGCCGAGCTGTGGCGGCTTTACGATGAGGTGACGACTGTTCTCAGTCGGAGAATGATCGCGGAAAAAGCCAAGCTCGAAGAACGGCTTCGCAGGATTGAGGGAACTGCCGGGGCCCCGAACGCGGAGCGTGCGCGCCGTCCCTACCCCCCAGTGCTGCCAAAGTACCGGAACCCGAAGGACCCATCCGAAACCTGGTCCGGTCGCGGTAAGCAGCCTCGATGGCTGAAAGCGCAGCTTCGAGCCGGCAAGAAGCTGACCGATCTACTGATCAACCGCCCATCCGGACAAAGCCGCCGCCGGACCGGCTGAGCGCCACGACCGTATCCCGACGCCGCGCGCCTAGACGATGCCCTTTGCCGCGGGCGGCTCCGCGGTTTGGGCCGTCCTTGCCGCCAGGAGGCCGCAGCCCATTGACCGCAATGCCGAACTGCACGGGGCCGGCAAGCTTTCGGATCTCGCCGCTGCCGGTCCACCGATGAGCAGTAAGCCCGATTCACGGGAGCGCGGCGCCAAGGGAAACAAGGGAAAGGAAATGGCGATCCGCATCGCGCTCGCCCGGTAACGATTACGCCCCTTTCCCTTCGATCGTCGCCCACAGCTGGTGACTGCTCGGCATTTGTACGCGAAGCCAACGATAGGGGACTCGCGACCAGAGCTTGATCTCTGGGGCGAGATTGTCGAGCACGAGATCGCCGCTCCGGGTGCGGACGAGCAGCACCAAATGATGTTCTCCGGAACTGACGAT
>Ga0209389_1000158_pt1 | contig 56601 bp, 41 predicted proteins | sample CowpearedBW_FD_187526 | JGI IMG/M metagenome (GOLD analysis project Ga0209389, IMG submission 187526) | Root nodule microbial communities of legume samples collected from California, USA - Cow pea red BW (SPAdes) (version 2) | ecosystem: Host-associated > Plants > Roots > Nodule | place: USA... | reverse complement strand
CCGTCGGCTACAACTTCCGCCGTCTCCTCCGCTGGCTCAGGCGTTTGCTGCACCAAGTCCTGGCCGCACTCTTCGCCAGGCCGCTTCTCAATCCGACCTGAAAACAGGAAATCTTCACGGTCGACTATTTTGCTCTCGTCGAGTGAGAACAGCGTCGAGGAATCCGCGAGCTTTTAAGTCTTACACTATTTCAACCACCGTACCCACCAACTAAAGCCCTGCCCGGAGAATGAAGCGGAATCATACTTATAGACAACGCGTCCCGGCTCACTGCCAGAGGCGGGTTGAGGTGAGAGACCTAAGCGGCGCCCCGTGAGTTTTTCGACACCGCAGGAGTGTGAGTTGCTGTATTGAAAGATCACGACGAAGCCCGTGACGGGCGACAGCCAATGGTGAGTGTCTGATACTTCCTTCACTCTTGAATTATTCCTCTTAAACGTAACGGAGTAGCGATCCGTTGCCCCATGCTGGATGTCTAAAGGCGCTCGCACCTCGTTGCCATCTACTTGGTAGACTTCGTCGACCAGTCTCAATCCTTTGGCCGGCGTGGACCTTGGCGGGAAAACGGATGCTTTGCCGTTGAACGTAACTATTCTTGACGTACTAGTGAACGAGATGAAATCACCTTCGACTTGGACTTTGATCGCGGGCTCGTCACGGTAATACCCCAACATCGTCAGTTCCTGGATCGCCGCGTCCATGAACAAATCTGGAATTGGCCGGGTCATCGAGCATCCCGCTGTTAGAGACTAGGACCAAAGCGGCCCTTGCATGCGGATCAAAAAATCTAGAACTCGCGTGGAAGAAGTTGAAAAACTACATTTCGCGTGGTAAAATTGCAACAATTGGTAGGATGGTAGCTACACATGCTTGGTCCAACAATCAAAAACCTGCTTGATTTAAACGCAGACATTCGCGGCAAAATGGAAGCTGGCGTCTATGCGGTAGAGGTTGATGAGCTATCGCAGCTTACAGTTCCTTCTGAGGTCGCGATGCAAAGCGTTTATAGTCGCGGGATCGAGGTCGGTCCGGTAACAAACCCTGGGACGGGTTAGCGGGTTCACTGGCGCGTGCCGAGAATGTCAACCCGCAACGTCGACCTGGCGTCTTGAACTGCCTCGCTGCCCGCTTTTTGGCGCGATTGTCGTTTACTTCGAGGGAGCGGTGCTGTCGCTTCGTCAATCTGGATCGGCTACTCCCTTCAGAACAGAATAGCTCGTCACAACCGCATAGGAGCGGTTCCTGGACCTTCTGCTAAGAGCGTGAAAAGTGTTCGAGCGGGTAGCAAACGCGAAACCTGTATTGCTCAACGGCGGGAGAAATAACGCGGCCTCGAGCGTCGGCTCATTCGATAATGTCCATACGCCGCCATCTTCAAAGGTCCAGCTTCGGTTGAGGTTCAGGACGAACCTCACATCAGAGAACGCCTGATCGGTGTGAAAACCGATCGCTGAGTTTTCTTCATACATGTGAACAGTAAGGCTGGCTTCGCTAGAGAGGCTCTTTTTTAACAGCCTCTCTAACGGCGGCTTCATTTTGCGGGCTAAACCATCTAGTGCGGGAAGGGCTTTGAGGCTTGTCAGTTGCTCAGGGTTCGCGCTCACACGAATGCGAAAGAACCCGCCTGACCAATCCCTCCACTCAAATCCCTCTAGCTTCGAAAGCACTTGTGCTTCGTCGCGCATGCTTAGCACTCGCGCGGCTAGCACATGTGGAAAGGGCGATTTCTTTGCCAGAAGTTCCAATTTTCCCTCTTAATCGGAATGCTCGTATTTCGTCGACCCCAGCTTTTCAGTTCGAGATATTGCGAAAAATTAGCCTGGAGTCGCAAGGGAAGCTATTCAATCAATTTCGAATACGGAAAATCGCCCCGCGCCTATGGCCGACGTCGCTGATTATGCAATTCTCGCCTACGCGGGACTGTCGGCGCCGACTGTCCAGCGCCGTCGGATTCTGTGCTGCCGAAGAGCGATTCGTTTTGGGTTCGGTGGTCGAATCAAAGGCTGCACGATGCCGTTTGGCGCGGGCGCGCAGCTAGTGTCCTGAACCAGAAGTTCGCAACATCGCGTCGTGTTGTACTGGGGCATTGTATCGGCAGAAGCGCTCGATGGAAGCAAGGATGTCATCAGCGGACTTGGTCCATCGGAATGGTTTCGGATCGGCATTGTGTCGTTCGATGAACGAGGCGATGTCCGCCCTGAGGGCGGCTACGCTGCGATAGACGCCGCGCCTGATCTTCTTATCGGTAAGGAGCGCGAAGAAGCGCTCGACCTGATTGAGCCATGACGAACTGGTCGGGGTCAGGTGCACATGCCAACGCGGCCTTTTGGCTAACCATTTCCGGATCAGCGGGGTCTTGTGCGTTGCATAGTTATCCATGACGAGATGGACGTCGAGTTCGCCCGGTACGGCGGCCTCGATCTCGTCGAGGAACTTGCGGAACTCGGCGGCTCGGTGGCGTCCGTAGCATTTGCCGATGACCCGTCCGGTCGCAATGTCGAGGGCGGCGAACAGCGATGTGGTGCCGTGTCTTTTGTAATCGTGGCTCCTTCGAGCCGGCTGACCGGGACGCATCGGCAACATCGGCTGACTGCGGTCCAGCGCCTGGATTTGAGACTTTTCGTCTACACACAGAACGATGGCGTGTGCCGGCGGCGAGACGTAAAGGCCAACAACGTCGCGCACTTTGGCGACGAAGTTCGGATCGGTCGAGAGCTTGAATGTCTCCAGCCGGTGCGGCTGGAGCCCGAAGGCCCGCCAGATACGTTGCACCGTCGACACCGACAGGCCGCTGGCCTTTGCCATGCCGCGGGAGCTCCAATGAGTGGCGTTCTCGGGGCAGCTTTCCAGCGTCCTCACGATCACGGCTTCGATGCGACCATCGTCAATGGTGCGCGGCGCCCCCGAACGCGGCTCGTCGTGCAGCCCGGCCACGCGCTGCTCTACAAAACGCTGCCGCCACTTGCCTACCGTTCCCCGCTCCAGGCCCAGCTTGGCCGCCACCTCCTTGTTCTGACCGCCTTCCGCACAGGTCAGCACGATCCGGGCTCTGAGAGCCAGCGCCTGCGCCGTCTTTCGCCGCATTGTCAGCGACTGAAGTTCAGCACGCTCATCATCGCTCAATATCAAGGGCGCAAGTCGCTCGGCTGCCATCGGATCCTCCGTCGCTGTTGCAGCCTCCAGTCTGCCACAGCGGCGCGAATCTAACGCGAATCTACGATTGCGAATTTGTGACTCGGGGCACTAGAGCTTCTCAAACATCCTTATAGTCGCTAACGCTCGACATCACGACGCTACCCCTTGCGAATTCTTGAGCCGTCCGGACCGGGGATACCGGAGCGAATTCGTCGGGAGCGCCGGTCGGCTCGCTAAGTCGCCAGTCGGAATCGAAGATTCCAGCGAAATAGCCGGCGATTCCCGCATGTTCGACGAGCAAGCTTGTCTCGCGATTGGAGGCGAGACCTGTGGTCGACCAGTTCTGAGATCCCAGCAGCACCTTCTCCTCGTCGACTACGATTAGCTTGTTATGGCAGTGAACGAAATGGCGTGCGGACAAATAGCGGAAGTTGTCATCGAACGCGAACTCGAAGCGCTCCATCGCGTCGAGAAATTTCATTTTGATGTCGCCATAGAGATACTTGGGCGATACGATGATGCGGATTAGCAATTCGGGGTGCTCACGGCGCGCTGATGATATCTCAGCGAGGACGGCTTCGACAGTATCCTGTCCGCCGCGAATGTATTGTTGCTCAATACGGATACTGCGCTTGGCCGAACGGACAAATTGCTTAACGGTTTCGTGAAAGTTTTCCGGCGTGACCACTGGCGTGATCCGCACCGGTACCGAGGGCGTGAAGGTCCGACTGGCGAATAAAGTCGGGACGCTCGGGGGAGCTGCCTCAAAAAACACCAGGTCAGCGGGACTCGCCTCCGAGGGAGGTGGCGGTGCGCTTGGTGGCTCTCCTTGAGAAAGCCGCATGTCACGAGCTACTAGCTCAGCAAAGAAGCTGGCAAGCTCTCTCGAATTTATCGCTAGGCCCATGTCGCGATTGCCGGGCACGAACTCGCCGATTACAACACCGTCCCCCTCATTGAATGGAATACTGTTCTCTGACCAGTTGCCGCTCTGGATCATCACGATCTCGCCATCGATCACGATGATTTTTTCATGCGCGTTGCCGAAATAGGCGATCGGGTTCCCAGCCGAGGATGACGGCGCGTTGACGCAATTCGCGCCCAATCGTCTAAGTTCGTTGAATAGGTGCGGATCGTCGTCATGGTTTGTGTCGAGCATGAGCGAGACGGATACGCCGCGCCGCATCGCCTGCTTGAGGGCATCCTTCATGTAGTCCGCATTGAAATCGTAGATACCGATCACGATTGACGAGCGCGCGTTAGCAATCAGCTTCTTGGTTACGGCGAAGGTCGAGTCCGGCGACGCGTAAGCGATGATTTGGCCCGTGACCATGCGGGGCCTGAATTTCGATGCCGGCAGCTTCGGATAGGGTAGCAGAGCCGGTGGAGCCGCATCACTTTCGGCTATCCCAAGCTCCAGTGCAGCCCGCAATGCGGATGGCAACTGCGCTACAATCGCTTGCTCCGTCCGGCTGAGCCCTCCAGTCGCGGCAGGGGAGGCCGCGGATGCAGCCATCGGCATTTGAGGCGCCCCGCGCGTCCGCAGTGGCGAGGCTTCGACTGCGCCCACCTCGGGAGCTGTTGCTCTTTGTGTAGCTGCGCCTTTGCATCCGGACAGTGGCGCCACGGTGCTCGCGCCCAACCGGGTCGCGAGGCCCTCGAGCTTGATAGTGATGAAATCGACGATTTGCGCCCCGAAGGCGATCTCCCGGCCGGCTATCAGAATGTCGCCAACCGTATACCCGTGGTTGGCCGGTACTTCGAACCGGGCGCGGACGAAATGATTGTCCTTGCCGCGAAGATATTTCCAGAACTTGCGCGGATCCTCTCCATCGGGCGTTACCCATCCGACCGGATTGAAATCATGGAAATATAGTCCGACTGGATTATTGATGGTGATGTCCGCGCGCTGCCGCGCTAACGCGTTAACTTGCGCACCGATAAAGGGATCGCTGTTGCGCCCGGGCTCCCCATATCGCGAACACCGGATCAATTCTTGTGCATCGGTGACCTCGCTTCCATTGGTCTCGCGTCGGATGGTGGCGGCGGCCCCCAGTTCAATCTCGGCGGTCAGGGAGTTCGCCCGTTGGATCAGATGCATCACGCCGTTTTTGGTACTGTTGTTGAAGCGGTTGTGAGGGACGTAGGTATCGCCGTCAAAAAGATCCGACATCGCTACTGACGGCGAAACGAAGGTGCGATAGAGCTCGAGTACTTTGTTCCTATCAACAGCTGCCAAAGCCTCCCAATATTCCGGTCCTTCGCACGTAAAATCGACCCGGATGATCTTGCGCGTGGCCGGATCACGTGCGACGCTCCATTCGCAGTACTCGTCTTGAACATTGCGGTCCGCATCGGCACGACGCCAACGCTGGGTATCACTGATTGAACTCGCTTTGACCTGCCGTGGAAATGCGTTCCATGAGATAAGGGCAACCTGTGCATCAGCGCTCGGCGGGTTATTCAGCGGATTGAAAAACTGTAACCGCGGTCCATCATTGTTCGCTGGATCTCCCTTGCGAGCAGCGTTGAGCCAGTCGGAAACCGTTTGGCTCCACCTGTCCTTTTGAACTTCGTTAAAGTCATCAAGAAAACCTGGAGGATCAAGACGCTGCACGGCGGGCTCCTGTCTGACGAATGACTACCTGTTTTCCGTCGGAATTGTTTCCGCTCGGCCTTGAGCATTCATTCGAAGTGCCGGAGCGTGTTCGGGGATGTTTGTGCGTGGCGTCGTCAGTTGGAACTCGGACAAAGGTCGCGCGCGAAACTGGCGCCGCCGATATTCGGCAAGGCGGAACCATCCGTCGACGACTTTAAAATCCATCGCTCCGTCCTGAAGAGCTTTCAGATAGGCCGTTATCCTTCGGACAAACTCCACTTTATTGGCCGCGTCCCAATTGGACAGGAATTCCCGCTCGGGACTAGCAATATCGCTGGCGCCATCCCGCCCTGCGGAAACCGCGTCGCGGACCGCTGCAACGAATCGGCTTTCGAGATCATCGCCGGGTCGCGCACCGGCCGCCTGTTCGGGCACATAGCGGAGCAGCGCCGCGCGGCGGGGTGAAAAAATGGGATTACTAAAATCGGTCATTGCGAGAGAACCGACGAATCTCTCGCTGACGAGGCCGGCCTGCAATAGTGCCTCGACCAGATGCGTATCCTCGAAGGCCGGTTCTGGCACAAGAAACGCGAAATGCGCGTCGCCATCGATCCGGATGTTGCCGTCGGTGCGGTGTACGTCGTAACGAGTTAGGCATTGTCGGTAAAGCCGGCCTTCGATCGAAATGTCGGACACTGTTCCATCTTCGGGTTCAAGTCCAAGTGCGTCGAAAAGAACATCGCGGTTAATGAAGAAGGTGAGCGGGGGGCGAAGCAGCTCGTCGTCGCGGAGCAGCCGGCTAGCCGTCTCTGAGCTTGCGAGATTGACGGTGGTATCGAAAACCGCTTGGCGGAGAAAGTGACGCACATTGCGCCAGACGCCGTCAGCGCCGATCGCCTCGGCGACGCGCGCACCGTTCCAGCGGCGTATGGCTGGTCGGACAACCTCGATCTCGAGGCGGTCAGCCGTTACTCGCAGGCGAAACAGCGGGTCAGTGCGGAGCGGGTCATCAGGCGCAAAAGCCTCTTCGTTGATGCCGGCCTGTGGTGCGTGCCAATGGATCCAGGGGGAGCGCAGTTCCTTCATGACAAGAGCGCCGTTCACGTGGCTATCGAACGGGCCTCGTCCACGCGTGGCGTCGTCCAGGGCATGCCGAGACATCCCGGCCCAAAAGAAGGTGCCGCGGAGTCGCTCATAGAAATGGAACACATGATGCGCCGCATCCCATCCAATGATTTGAAGAAAAGCCTGATCGGAGGAAGAATCCAGCGCTGTGCTTGCGGATATTAGCACCGAAAAATCTCCGCGGCCTCGCGCCACTGCGAAGCGGAAGGCTCGCCGCAATGAGTCGGTTTCGGGCGTCCATGGAATATGCCCGCCGTCTGCCACGAGAAACACGAGTTGGTCAGGCAGCGCGTCCGCACCGGATAGCGCATCGATGGCTGTCAGAAGGCTGCGCACCGTGAGAGGAAAAGGCTTTCCCGAGCGAAGCAATCGACCGACTGGATCGGCGAGTCCTTCGAGCTCGTCGGCCGTCATTGGGCGCGGTTCGCAGTCGAGACCGAGCACGCGCCGATATAGCGTGTCGGGTATTGGCGACGACGCGTCCGGAGCTTGCGCCGACCCCGCGGTCGGCTCACGGTACGGATAGTTTCTGGTGGGAAAGTGTTGCCGCTCTCGGGTGACGCTCACACAAGTTCCTCATGGATATCCGGTTCAGGCGGTATCACGGACTCCGCCCGCGATAGAGGGCCAGCGGCCTATCGTTTCCGGTCTGATACCCCACTAGCCTAAGCATCACTCCAGAGTCGACCCAAGGTTGCACTTGCGACTTGCCGGTGGCGTCGGGTTTAAGATCGATTGATGCCTGAGGTCGGCCGTCAATGTAGAAGTCGAGACGATCGAGCCCTCTCGTCTCGATCGTGAGCTGGCGCCTTTTCGCCCGTTCCAAGGCGTTGGGGGTGATTTTGATGCTGCGTGGCGTCTGCCCCGAAAGCTCATTGGCCACAAACGCCAGGAGCTCAGGGTCGCCTTGCATGACGTCGGCGCGGCGCAGTTTATAAACTAAGTTCGGGATGACCCCGAAATCCTCAAGCAGCGCGCCTGCATTCGGGCCGACCCGCAGGCACTGACGTATCGCTACCCGCATGCCGGACTGGTTGGGCAGCGGCCTCAAGCCCCATCCGGCCGGCATGGCTTCGGTCAGCAACCAATGTTCCCAAACATTCGCGCCGCCGGCCCCGGTGTTGTTACTGACGCCGATCACTTTCCCGATTCCGTGATCCTGGAAGCCAGCGGCAAAGATGTCAGTGGCGGAGTAGCAGTTGCCATCGATCAACAATGCAACAGGTCCGTAGTAACGCTGCCCGATCGTATTGCAACTGTCCCGACTTGTGAGCGGAAACGCATGCGAATAAATCGAGCCGGTCTCGACAGCCTCTTCGAGAGAGGGACGCCAAAGGTGCAATGGAATTTGCGAGGTTGCTGGGTGATTACGGGAAAGATCGACTGTGCCGGGGGTCACGACAAATTGCATTCGCTCGGGTTCGATCTCAATGGGCGATATTGTTTGCAGCAAGCGCTCCGCCGCCCAAATGTTACCCCCGCCGTTGCCGCGAACATCGATGATGAGGCCGCTCTCAGGCATCTGCTCCAGCAGCCGGATGAATTCCTGGACAAAGCCATCTGCGTCTTGGACATAAAATGTCCGGATGTTGATGAGTCCGTATAGCGTGCCGGCAATATTTAAGGTGCTGGCACGAAAGGCCGCGTTCCAGGGCACCTTGACGGGGATTTCAATTCGCCCGGGCGTGTCGGAGACCGTGCCCGGCGAGGCGCTGCCGCCTTGGAGACCTGTAACCTCATCGCCGATGTTCGCGTGCTCGGCGTCGCGCAGCGAAACCGGATCGAAGATCAGTTGGCGCGCTTCGCGTACCGCGTCTGCAGTGCTGTCGAGGCCAAGCACGGCGGCAATGCCGATATCTCGAATAGTGACTGGGGTGGTCGAATCGGCAAGGGCCGATGCAACGGACGGCGCTGATGGTGCCGGCGCAGATGCCAATGCATCAAACAGGAGTGCGCTCGACCGCGCGGTACTTTCCCGGCCGAAATCCAAGGACGAATGGGCCGCGATCTCCGCAGAGGGCGCCGCGGGGTGTGAGGGTGCGGAAGGCGTGGGCGTGGCGGCGGCCAGGGACGAGGAGCCTGCGGCCTTGGCCCCCTCAGCCACGCCCGGGTTTAGCGGTGCGTAGCGCACGAACCAGTATTGGCGCATCTGGTGTAGCGCGGCGGAATCATTGACATCTTTGTCGATGGGCACAAATTCGATGTCTACGAAGTCAGCGTCGGGTGGGAGGGTCGTATTCATGGGTCGTATCGTCAGCGCACTGACACCGCGCGCATGGCGTGCCGCCTCGTTGCTGCCGGCTGTTTGATCCGCGTTTCGGCGTACCGCTCGCTCGATCGCCACACCGCCCCAGTAAACGAGTTCAACGCCGGGCTTGAAATCCTGATCAGCGAAATCGTACCCGGGCATTACTCTTGTGACCAGGTACCGGCGCTGATCTCCGTCCAGATAATGGGCGACCTCGAACGGTAGATAGGCGATGTAGTCGCAATACGGCCGAGGCAATTGATAGTTGGTGTGCAGGTCGCGCACGGAATTGAAGATTTCAGTCAACGTGTTGTGGAACGTGAGTTCATCCTTTTCGCTGATCGGGATATCGGCAGACTGCTGCAGTCGGCGCAGCAGCACGCGCAACCGCTGGATCGGCCTCACCGCATGAATCGCCTCTTTCAGTGGACGATGCACATAGAAATTGTCTAGCATCTGAATCGCCTGGGAAACGATGAGGATGCGATCTTGTTGGGTTAGCGTCCCTTCGACCCCACGGCGGAAGAATTTTAATGTCTTGTCGTTGGACGGTGGCCGCTCACCTCTTGCCGATGCCACGGCTGAATCGGCCGCAAAGGTCGAGGGCGCATCCGTCGCCGGCACGGACTCCCAGGAGATCGGACGCCCGCGCTCGTCGGGCAAGGCCAACGGACTGCCGCGACGGCGATTACCATGCAACTGCTTGGGGGGCGTCACCTCCAGAATGGGCTGACCGTCAGGCGCGATCAGAGTTTCCCCGGGGGCAATCTCGGCGCGGCGCCGCAACGCTTCGGCGACCGCCGCCTCGGCGTTGAGGAACACACCGATGGGCTTGCCGGGATCCTGAACTAACGGCGAGCCGGTGCCCGCCAGAATTGCCCGAACGTCTTCATGCGTTAGACTGGGATTAACCGAAAGCATCAACGCGACGACACCGGCAACCTTTGGCGTCGCACCGGACGTGCCACCAAAAGCGTTGCGATAGGCAGAGTCGCCCGATTGGGCGCAGGTGAGATCGTGGGTTGGATCTCCCGGCGCCGATATGACGACTCGACTTCCGAAATTGCTGAACCAAGCGCGTTTGTTTTGGATTTCGTGATAAGCCGTCGCGCCAACCAGAATCGAGCCCGTTGGGTCAAACGGTTCGCCAGAGTCGTTGCGATCAGCCGGCCGATTGCCGTTGCCGGCAGCGACGCAAACTACGCAATTGTCCGCGATCGCCGCGCGGATGGCACGGTGGACCGACGGCACCTGCTCGTAGTTGCCCAAGGCCGGCGATGTCTGGACCTCTAATATGATCACCTTTCTTCTGTCGCCCGCATTGGTGCGAGCCACAAAATCGATGGCCTCGGCCCAAGGCTCCTGAAACATTGATGGTGATTGAGAGCTGTCAGCCTGTATCGCCCATAGCGCCGCCTCCGGTGCATAGCCGGCCATTCCGACATTGTTGGCGCGACTGCCCGCAATACCGAGAACCGCAGTGCCATGCGCCGCACTGTTACCTCTGGAGACATCGGCCAGTCCAGACACGGCATTGTAGGTGCGTTCGATTGCGCCGACAAACTCCTGATGGCTGGTGCGGAAACCCCAATCAATGTCCGCCACGACAACGTTTGCGCCACGGGAATACCGCCAGGACTGGGGCACCCTAGTGCGATGCAGGTACCATTGGGTTTCGAGCTGCGTCACAGGATCCGCCACAATCGGGCCGGTCGCGGGTCCAATCAAAGGATCGGTGGGCACGGGTGCTGCAAGAGCCATCGGCGGAGCTGCGCGGGGCACCCATTCCGCTTTGTCCACCTCGGGCAGTTGCTTCAGCGCAGCCTTGACCTCCGCAAGCGACGTACCAGCGGGAAATTTCAACCGTACGAAACTTGCCTTCGACGGGAGTCGCTCGCGCGCTGCAACTTGCTCGGGCGATGCGGCGCCAGTTGTTGCCGCGAGTCGCAGGGCGCTCAACCGTTGTTCGTCTTGCTCGACTTGCGCGTCATCGTGGGTCGGCCGCGCCTCGATCAACCCATAGCTTCGCAAGACCGAGGCCAATCCGACGTCTGCCGGACTCGACGAGCCTCCAGAACCTCCTAAGAAGGCTGCCGTGTTGTTCACCAGCAAACTTCGCAGAGACGTGGCACTTGGCGCGAGTTGGATTTCGACGACCAGTTCCTCATTGGACGGGTCCGCAGGAGTTTCCGCGCTCCCGAGCGAAGTACCTGCCGTGACACCGGGGGGGGCGCCGCGGATTAGGACCGGGCTGCCGGCATCGGACGCATCCAAATGAGGACTTCCGGTTGGCATTGCCTCGATTGCAGATGCGGCGGTCTCGGCTGGCGATTCTCTCCTTGCAACCGCCTTCTTCTTTCTGCGCTGCTCTTTGCGTCCCCTGGTATGGCCGGCTTTCGGCATCGGTCCCCCAAAAAGGTTCGGCGCTCAATACAGCGTAAAGTTGATCATAGCGCAGCTTATCGGCACCATCAATTCAAAACAGGTGGCAACTGCTGATCGCAGCCAGGCCATGCCATCTGGACGCAAAATCACAAGTCCCCCGAACGCTCCATGACCCGATCCGCCGGGCGGCTCCAACCTTGCTCGCAAGCGACGTTCGCTCGTCATCGCCAACTGTTCTGGAAGCTCTGTCAAAGCAAAATGCGCGATGCAGGCGTTTGATGTGTTCGGCACCGCAACGCCCATGTCGCTTACCAGGTTTTGACGTTGCGGGCGGCAGCTTTGATCGGGCGACTCCTGGAGGTGATGCCGAGCTGTCTGGAAGGTGAGCCCACAGCGCCCCCACCCGGCGCTTGTCGGCAGAAGCCAAGGCGCGGTTGTTGGCAGCCGGGCGCGAATGTGTCGGCCATTGGGCCGGCGTGGCTGCTTCGCAATGCTTTGGGTGCGGCGCAAAGCGATTGGCCGCGGGGTGGTGCGCGTGCATGCAGACCAACTCGGCTTGCTCGAAGTCGACCCGGTAGCGATTTCAATGGTTGAAATCAGTTTGGGCGATGCCGTCATCCCAACCGGGCTATGTGGATACCCTTATTCGTTCAAGGTCATCCGGGCGGTTCGTCAGGCAAGATCATTTAGGGCGGTGAAGATGCATAAGTGCCGGTCCTCGCCGCCCACGGTGACTACGTGAAGCCTTCGCGCTGCCTGAATCGGGCTCTCCTGTTATCGCAGATCATTTCCGAAGCGTGGCAAGGTTGCGCCAGAATGTTTCCAGACTTTCGAGGCCCAGAAACGCTGCACTCCAGATCGTGGCATCGCAGACGAGCAGCGTGCCCGCGAACGCGTCCGGCCGCGCCTGGAGCAGTGCGTTGAAGGATGTGTACCCGGCCTGAACGAAGGGATGCGGTGGCGCGGCGGGGTTTATCGTCTGCAGCGCCAGCACGTCCATCGTTGAGCACGTACCCGGTAGAGCGAGATGCGGCAGGTGGGGATGCAGATTGAAGGTCCGCACACCCCGCAGCAGGCCGCCGCGGTCAAGATCGGCGCGGATGTCCAGCGGGGCGGGCGAGCCGTCGGGTGCCTTGGCCGGATTGAGACCATATAGGTTCGTGAACGGTAGCCCCAGCCCGCGCGCCACCGAGAGGCAGAACCCGCCGAGCCTCTGCTGCGGCGGAATCGTCGGATCACCGTGATGCCGGTATTCGGTTTCCTGGGACTGAAGCGCGGTCTCACCGGGCACGAGCACGCTTCCGCCGATGTCGTGATGAGGGCACAGCACGACGCAGTTGTTCTCGCGCGAAAGGAATTCGCGGAGGAGTTCGATCTCGCCCGGCGCCGCTTCCTGCCGGCCGCCCGATCCCCCGCGGATGTGGTCGAGGCTGACCACGATCAACGTGTCAATGCCCGCCAGAAGTGCCCGGTCCAGATGTCCCGTCGGCGGCTTGTCCCCTTCGCGCTGGATCAGGACGACCGGGTTGCCTGTCGCCTCCTGGACGACGCTCTGGAAATGCCGGAAGTCGGAAAGAATGACGTGATCGAGGAAGCCCTCGATCCCCTGGTGGAAGCGCGCAGGATCCTGGAGGTGCTCGAACTCGGGCCACAGGATGCGGCGGAACTCGAACAATGCCGGATAACGGTTGTCGAGAATGCCAAGATCCGCCCCGGTTTCCTGCGGCCTGCTCCAGGCAAAGTATAATCCGAACCGCCGTGATGCCACGCTGACGCCTCCGCGATTTCCCTTTCAGTATCCTCGGCTTCCTTGCATCTCGCTGATCGAGTCCAGCACCGCCTTGCGAAGCTCGCGTGCGAGTACGTCGATGAACGAGCCGTCCCTGGTTTCGGTCACCCATGGATCCATGACGACGGAGCGGAGCACGGTGATAACCTCGCCTTCAGTCTCCTCGAGTGCGAGCTCGAGCCGAGACTTGAAGTCCTGCATGAACGTGACGCCGTAAGCCGACTTCGTGAAGTCCGTCGTGCTGACGATCATGTTTGAGCCGTAGACGTCGGCGCCGGGTCTGATACTGAGCCGGCTGTAGATGGCGCGGTTCAACCGGTTCGCTTGTGTCAAGCTCGTGTTGCCACGGAAATTGAATGCGTAGGAAAGGATGTTCTGGTCTGGACCGATCTCCCGCAGCAGCGCCATCGCCGCCGGATCATTGCGGATGTCGTCATTGGTCTTGGTGTCGATCAGCTCGAGTATCGCAGCCCGCTCCGCCGCCACGGCGGCCTGATCCTCGCCCCGCCGTTCCGCCGGCAGTCGCGGAACGGGCACGACGACAAACGGATCGGACGGGCTCGCGAGCGATAGCAGTCGAGCGTACAGCCTGCGGCAGCTGAACAGAGCCTGACCGATGATCCTTCCGTATCCTTCTCGGGTCGGACGGATCACCCGATGGCTCAAATAGACTGCCGCAGCTGCGGCACCAGGCTTGGAGCCCTCGATCCCGTAGATGCCGACCGTCGGCTCGGCATTCCCGTGGAAGATGACAGGCGCGCTGAAAGTTACGAGATCGCGCATGGCGCCGTTGCGGTAGCAGAGCGCGCCCGCTGGGTAGGGAATGTAGCCGGATTTATGCGGGTCCACCGTTATCGAATCCGCATGCGCGAGCGATTGAAGCTGGCGCATGGCGAAGTTGCTGAGCGGCGTAGCTACCGGAGGTCCGGGGGGGAAGGCGGCGGCGGGGCGCGGCATGTCAAAGGGCTCATTGATGACCGAACGGTGGTAGCCGCCCCAGGCCGCGTCGGCATGCACGTGGAACACCAAGCCCTTCTTCGCGTACTCGTCACGAAGCGCTAGGATCTCCGCAAGCGGATCTACCGCGCTCTCCTCCGTAGTGCCGATAACGCAGACAACGGCGACGATCGGATTCTTGCCAGTCAGACATGAGTCGAGATGGCGCCGGAGGTCGTTCAGGTCCTGCCGTGCATCTCGGTCCACGGCGACATTGACGAGGCTGTCCGCGCCGAGCCCGAGCAGCGCCACCGCCTTGGGGTGGGAGTAATGCTTGGTGCCGGGCACGAAGACACGAGCTCCGCCCAGACCGCCGAGGAAGCGCTGAGCGAATTCGGCCAAGCCGAGCTGCTGGAGCGAGAAGCGTCCGATGGCCGCGTTCACGTCGATGGATGCGATCCCAAACTCACGCTCAAGGCGCGCCGGGATGTCGAGCACCGCGTCGGCCTCAAGGTTGACAAGGGCCCAAGCATCGAGATCCACCAGCCGCGCGCGCTTGCCGTCGGGCGTAGCGATCTCCAACGCTGCCGCGCCCGCCAGATTAGGCGGGACCGCGTCCGTAATGGCCGCCTTCACCGCCAGGGGGTAGAAGCGGAGGTTCCGCGCGGACCAAATCGCCTCTATGTTGGCGATAGTGCCGTCGCAGGTGATATGTCCCCAAGGACGGACGCCCGTACCCTCTTTGGGGATGACGTAGCCCATCATCCGGCACAAGTCGTCGCCCACGAGCAGTTCGAGATACGTGGTCGCGGTTGAGCCCTCGAAGGCAACGTTGTTCGGGTTGTAGAGCATTGCCGAGAAGTAGCCGAGCATGCCGGGTATCGTCAGATCCCAGTTCATGTGGCCCTGGTAGCGCATGCTAAAGAATGGAACCGATTTCTTGAGAAAGGCTAGCAGTTCGTCGAGGCCCTCCTGGAGCGCGCCCACCGCCTGCGCGTAGTCATCGGAGCGCTTGATCGCCTCCGTGATGTGGGTCGGGTCCGCAGGATGGTAGTTCCGACGCCAGAACACATGGTCGCGGATCGCGAGCGAGACCATGCGCTCGAACATCTCGCCGTTCTCTCCCTTCGTTCCGAGGAACCAAGCTTCCGGTCCCCGCGTGCCCCGCCCGGCCAAGGTGGGAGGATTCTCGATCGCGGCGAGTTGGGCGAGATTGGATCGCGCTTGGTCCAGCTGCTGACCGCTGGCGTCCCGAGGCCGTTCCATTTGGGCTAGGCGACCGGGATCTGGACGACATCCTCGACGATGCCGTCCACTCCAGCGTCGACTGAACTCGCGTTCGGCCCCATGCCGAATCGGCCGAAGGCCGCGAGCGCCGCCTGGCGCGCCTTATTATAGACCGCCTGTTGGATGCGCCGCTGATCCAGCATGTGATCGAGCGCCAGCAGGATCGCATCTCGGGCATCAAGGAACGTCGGGTTAGCAGGTGTGAGCTTCAGCCCATCAACCACCATCTGCCAGCCGAGCCGATAGCCGTCCACATCGCCCAGGGCTGCCCGCATCCGCCGCACCATCATCATGAGCGCGGCGCACCAGATTTCTCCGGTCTGATGCTCGTCCGGGAGGCCGTTGGGGTCGGGGAAGCCGGTTTCGCGATCGAAGCGCGGGAACGTACTCACGTGGCCATAGGTGAACGGGTAGTTGTCGTCGTAGGGGTTCGAGCGAATGCCGGCCGGGTTGGCCACGACCCAATCCCCGGTGACGACCCGCTCATTCTGGCCATTCTGTGCCCGGAAGAAATTCTGGATTGTAAGCGCGAAGAAATCGCTCCAGCCCTCACCCATGCCTTCGCTCTGTGGCGCGTCGAGCGTATGTCCCTGCCTGGTCCCGCCGACAAGGCGATTGGTGAGACCGTGAGTGAACTCGTGGAATACGACGTCAGAATCGAACGCGGTGTGCCGGTTGCCCTGAACGAGACCCATGTTCATCACGGGTGGCGTTCCGTCCGCTGCAGTCGACATGTTGGCGGTACCGCGCACCGGCCCGCTATGCGCGCGTGCCCGCACCGGGTCGCCGGCGACCCCCATATGCGTGAAGTTGACTCTCTGGAAGTTGCCGGCGGCCTCGTCGAAGCCGAGGATGTACAGGAAATCGTGCATGTAGTTGCAGAAATAGAAGATGTTCAGCAACTTCTGATCATCGCCGAACCCGTTGCCCGGGTCGAATTCGACGACGTTGCCATTCAGGACGCCGGTTAGCGACGTGGACGTAAAATTGAGCGTCGCGACCGTTGCATTTCCGACCGTCGTGTTCGCCTCCACCCAATCGGCAGGAAAACTTGCAATCGGTACGCCGGGCATAACCGGGTAGTCTGGGATCGGCCGGGGGAAATCTGTCATTCGGCGGTCAGCGATGCCCGGGCTGAACTCGTACACGTTACCTCGGGCCTGAGCCATGTGCATCATGTCGCGCACGAAGAGAATTTCGCCCGGGGTCTGATCGGCCGAAACGATCACGGCGTATTGCTCGAAGTAGTCTTCGCGAGTGAAGACGCCATACCAGCCGAGCCGTGGTCCGGCGGACTGATCAAAAATCAATAGATGGGTTGGCACCGGCTTTGAGAATGGCTTCTCCAAGCGGTTCGCATCAGTCTCGGATGTAGCGACCCAGTCCACTACCGTAGGCTGCGAAGGCAGGGTCGGGAAGCCTGAGATCACCATTGGCGCGAACCCGTCCAGCTTGACCGGCTCCTGCGCGGCTTCCTGGCCGAACTGGTCCTTCACTTTGTGCGGTGCGGTCGACGCGAGGTGCTTGGCAGCGATGGCGACCGCCTGCTCCGCGACGAGCGTCGGCGCCGTATCCACCTCTTCGGTCAGCACCACATCATCGCCGAGCACGTCGGCTCCCTGTCCTGGCGCGAAACGCACCGTATGCGCGGTTCGGAACACCGGGACACCACGATAAAACTGTTGGAAGTGCACGATCTGGGCGGCGGAGCTCGTCCGTTGCGGCACCGGATCAGGCACGAACTCCGTTCCATCTGAAGGCCGCGCAGCCGTAAAACCTGCCGCCCGCGCGCGTTCCGTGCGCAAGACGGAGAGCGCGCGACTAATCGTGGAGACGAAGAGCTGAGGTGCGGCTGGGACATCCAAGGACAACCCGGCCACATCGGGCGGCGCGACGGAGGAGGCGCGCGCGTTCAGGCGTAGGCGGCGGGACCCGGACGGGGCTGCGGCGGCTCCAGGTGCGACCGGCCGGTTTGCCCGGTGGAAATTGCTTGTGTCGATGTCGCGCGCGGCCATCTTGTTACTCCCCGTTATCGAGTTGGCAGGTGCTGCGGTGAATTGCGGAGCGGCGCCAGCCGCGCCTTTGGCCGAAATCCAGGAGGCGGCGGCAACTGCGCGCGCGATGTCTGCGGCAAAATCAGCGACGACGACCGTATCGCCCGCCCGGTGGTAGTTCGGATTGGCCTGCGGTGCGGGCGAATCCGCAGCCGGACCAACGAAAAAGTCCTCCGAGATAACACAGGCAGCATACCCTTGGGCTTGAAACGGCGCGTGGTCGCTCCGTCCTGCCGCCGGGTCATTGGCACCATAGACCTGTGGCGGTTCTAGCGCCGGCGAAACGAGCGGTGCAACCTGTCCGAGCAAACGTGCCAAGTTGAACGAGCGCGCCTGGATCTCAGCGGAAGGCGCGTAGCCGGCGTGCACCTCCCAGGACCGCGGCGCGCGCTCGTGATAGCCAATCATATCCATCTGGAAGACTGCGACGATTGGGGCCTGCAGCGCCCGCTGCTGCCGCGCATAGATGCGGCTGCCGATCAAGCCTTCCTCTTCTGCATTGAACAGCACCAAGCGAAGCGTCCGAACAGGGGGCCCAGCGGCGGCCAGGCGTGCGAAACACTCGGCGGCAAGCACCACCGCCGCGACCCCGCTCGCATCGTCGTCCGCGCCCGGTGCCGCGCCGTGCGCCTCGTTAAAGTCGGGATCATTCGCAGCGGTAGAGTCGAGATGCGCCGTGATCAGGACCAGCTCAGGCGAGGTGCCGGGCAGCTCCGCCTCGACGTTATATAGTGTCAGGCCGCGATGGCTGAACCGGCCCAGCCGCACCTGCAGTAACCCTCGCCCAGCAACCTCGAGGTCACGGACGAGCGCCATTACGGCCCGCTCGTTATCCCCGGCCGCGTCGGCAATATGGCGGCTGCGGATCGGTTCGGGATCGCTGGACGCTAGCGGCCGGATACCGCTGTATCGCTCCACTAAAGCAAGGATTCTTTCGCTGCCGATGCTGGAGAGGGCCTGCTGTTCCTCCAGAGTGAGTTGGGTAGCTTGTGCAGCAAACCCGGTGACGCTGCCGCCGGTTGCCGGCTCGAGCAGATGGGCGTCGGGCATCAGCTTGAGCGTGTGGCCATGCCGCGCTTCGGCGAAATGGAATTCGCCGGGCGAGCGGCCGGCAGGCAGGGCGATTACCAGCCCCTCCTCTGTCGCGGACATCAGCAGTGGGCCGTCGTCGCCTGCAAAGAAATCCCGCGCGGCACCTGCGGGGGCGCCGAACCCGCTTGCCTTCGCGAGATCATCCCGTAGCAGATACAGGTCGGTGCTGTCCGGCGCGCCGGGGTTACCCAGGAAATCGAGCTGCAAAAGGAGGTTGACGAACTCGGTGGCGACCCGCTGGCTGGTGATGCCGTAGACCACGCGCCCGCCCGGCCCAGCAACATGGAGCGGCACGAACGCGCGTTGCCGAATGACACCGTAGCCTTCCTGGAGGCGCGCGGGTGGAATCGTCACGCGTGCGTAGCGCAGGCTCTCACCCGCGATCACCTCCTCGATCAGCAGCGGATGCGGACATACGCGTAAGCCAGCCTGCATCGCGAAGGCGCGTTCCGTTGCGTCCTCTCCAACAAACAAGCACTCCTCTGGTGCCGCAGGGTGCCCGGCAAGGTCCGCCGCCCGCAGGAAGATCGCAGGCGAGTCCTTAATCAGACCGACTTCATGCGAGTAGAGACGGAGTGCTGGCTCGAAAAAATCCAGAATGCCGGCCGTCCTAAGCACGTCATCGATCACATCTTTTCCGTCCGCGCCCGTGTTGGAGATGATCCCGAGACGGAGGCCCTTGGCGCGCAGATCCGCGAGCAACGATTGCGCAAACGGAAACGGATCAAAACGAATTAAGTGGACGGGCGGCGGCGAGAGCACCGCAGATCCGAGAGTGTCGCCCAGGTCAAAAAATACCGCATTGGGCATTTCCGACATGATAAACCTATAGGGGGTCGAGCACTATGATGATTACTCGACACAACAGAAGAATGGGAAACTCCGCAATTTGAATACTACCGACCGGAGGAAAGAAGGGTTTGGAACGGGCTACGTGCCAGGCCTCATGTCCAACGCCGGGCGCGCACAACCAACCCGTCCGGAGGACTCCCCCGATCGTAACGCTCGTAAAATTGTTATTTGCTCAGCCGCATCTTCGCGCGCGGCGAATTTCCAACGTTCGCGACCTTACTCGATTGCGGTTAAATGGGCAAGGTTGATGGTCACGCATACTGCAACTTTTGCCGCTTGGTGCGCGGGCGCGCAGTCGAACCAAATTCTTGTTGCAGAAGCCCTCGCAAAGGATCAACCCAGTTGATCGTCGCTGCGCGATCGTCTTTGTCTACGGGATGGTCTCCTGTGGCATTCAGGGATCAAAGAATCTATACGACGGCGGATTTCGTGCCGAAATACCCCCCGCAATCGAGGATTGTCTCGAGCGCGTGGAGGCGAGGCCGACTATAGGACTAAGTCAAGGAATGACTTAACTCGCCGATTGGCGTCCAGACCTCATCCCGATTGGTATGAATGCCCTCGAAATTGTTTGAGCGGTTGGACGAGCTGCAGGCGCCATTCAATGGCAGCGCTCTCGACGGCGACCAGCAAGCAGGCGTAATCACGCTCAAGATCATGGAACGTTGGTAAGGATGGCTGTGTTCGAGCACAACGCAATCGTCGTATGGGTTAAAATCTAGTTCTTCTTCTTTCGGCGAGTTTCGGCCGAGAAATGAGCAGCTCGACAACAGGCCAAGGGCGACGCCGGCGGCAGGATCGGTTTTCACGTCGTTTCAGGAGGTAGCCGCCAATGCCAAGCCATAACGAATTGACCAGAGCGCTGCGACGAGGACGTAGCAGATGATTGCGATGTAGAAGAATCGAAGCAGAGGGGTAAAGAGCTCCGGGGCAAACGTCCGCCCTTCTTGAACGTAATGGTGCGATTGGCCACAAGCCAATAACTACGACCGAGTATGGTTGACCCGGAGGATTTGGTTGGAAGCGATCTATGGCAGCCCCCCGATTGCAATCGAAATTGATCCATGGCGTGAAATTGGCACGGTCGGCAACCATCTGGAGCAGCATGTGGCGAACTGGAGAGGGAGCCCATCTGAGTCTCGCGACATGAGCCACAGTTGCGGCGCTTCAAATCGAGTGGATCACCGACATTAGGTTCGGAGACAGTATGCGCATCTGCGGTATCAAACTGACCCATGACGGAGCAGTCGCCCTTATCGAGGACGGACGGCTTGTCTTTTGTGTCGAGCAGGAGAAGCGGGGCAATAATCCGCGATATAAAAAATCGACAATCTCGATGGAGTTGTTGTTCGCCTTGGCAGAGCACGGTTTAGATCCGCGGGACGTTGATCGGTTCGTCAACGACGGATGGTGGGGCGAGGTTGAGTCACAATTTGAGGTTCTCAGTGGGACTGCACCCATTACCCTTAAAGGGACGACCGTATGTTGAGGGCGATGCCGAAGGCCTCACGCACCAATGCAGCGCGACCGCTTGCCGGTTCTTGCCGTGACAGGCCACCCTGCACAAGCGCCGGAACATCGGAGGAGCTGAAGATGGAAAAACCAACCGAAGACCAGCTCGCTGAACTCAAGCGGCTGAGCAAGCTGGCGCGCGTGCCGGACGATTCGGAAATCGTCACGAGCCGTGAAGAAGCGGAGGTGCGTATCCGCGACCTGAAAGAGAAGGCGCGTGTGGAGTGATTGGCGCGGGCAGCTTTCACCGGGCAGCCGGCGTCTTCAACAACTGAAGATACAAGGCGCTGAATTCCGCGAGCTGTTCGAGCGGATCGGGTTGCAGAACCTCCACCACATGGTTGCTCCAGTCGACGAGCCCGCGCCGCCGCAGCTCCTGGATGGTCCGGTTCACATGGACAATCGAGAGGCCGCACGCGTCCGCTAGGTCTTCCTGTGAAAAGGGCAGAACAAAACGGCTGTCCTTCACCAATCCCACGATGCCGAGGCGAGCCGCAAGTTCGCAAACGAGGTGAGCAATACGGGGCAGTGCCTGGCGGGCAGCGAGGTTGTCGATCCACTCGCGATGAATGACGCTCTGGATCAGCGTTTCGCGCCAGAATGCGGCGGTCAGTGTTGCAGAGTTGGCGAGTGTTTGCCTTAGATACACATGCGGCACCAGGGCCACTGTAGAAGGACCGATGCTGCACAGGTCATGATCGAGCACAGGAACATGCAGCGTATGAAGGTCCGGCCTGTCGCCGGGAACATAAAAAGCGGATATCTGGTTGCGGGTGGAGACGACCCTTTGCCGCGCTAGGAAGCCACCCACCACAATGGCGCAGCTCTGGGGCCGGTCGCCGCGGCGTGCGACGTACTCGCCATCTGCCAGTGCCTTGACCGTATGAGGCATGTCTTCAAGCCTCGCCCGGTCCTCTGCCATTAGGCCCGAGAAAGCTTGCAGACGTGCGATAAGCTTGCGATGCGGCATGGCCTGCCTTCTGGAGTGACTCGCGGGAACGAGTTGCCAAGCGCCACGGGTTCCGGAGAAGTAAGTCACTTTCTCCGGGAGCGTTCAACCCGTATCAGCGGGATTTTACCGCTACTGTTGCCTCGACCGTCATGATCGGGCCATTGCCGTCCCTCACTTCGATGGCAATGTGGCCTTCTCGACCAAACAAGGTGGCATCCCGCATCGCTTCGCCCGCCGCAGTGACTGCTGCCCTGCGAACGGCATCGATAGCGTCGAGATCTTGTCCGACCTCATCGCGAGCGAAGCCTTCCGCATCGCGGAAGTCGAAGAAGTAGCGAGCCATTGGCCAAGAATGAAGTCGGTGCCGGGTCGTTCCAAAAGGGCCAGTTGGAGTAGCTGTTCCTCATCCAACCCAGACGAGAGACAGCCCCGTAGCCAGGGCGTCGAGCACAGCTGATCAAGCTTTCTAGCGGCGAGCGCCACTTGCCGGCCAAGAATCTGCGCGCCCGGCGTTACAGCTCAACAGCTTGGGCCTACTATGCGGCATGCGCGTCGTCGTGCCCGCCTTCCTGCTTGCCCTCTGGGCTGGCAGTGCCGTGGGCCAGGACTGGGGCAACATGGCGGTGTTTCAACGACGCTGAATAATACGAATCGGCTTTGTATCGGGGACCACGCGCGGTGGGGCCGCGGTGTCATAGCGGCTGAAGTAGGCAACATCACCGGCTGCAACCGTCCCAGGAGTTTTCGTGGGAAAAGAATCGGTGCGCCAACGAGCTGATCTATTATGCCGGCCAGCCGAAGCGCTTCCTGACACCCCCTTCAAGAAGGGAGAGGGTTATCCCGTCAGGCGCCTGCAGATTTCCCGCATGAAAACGACCAAAGCGATGACCATCCGCCTTACCGACGAGCAGGCCGAAGCGCTCGAAACCGTTGCGTCGGTCGAGCAGCGGGCTGTCTCGGACGCGATTCGTTCCGCGATCAGCGAGCACATCGAGAGCCGGCGCAAAGATCCTGCGTTCCAGGAGGATCTGAGAGCCCGATTGGCCCGTGCCCGCAAACTGCTGGCCCGTCAGGCGGGCGGCGAGTAGCTCAAAGCAGTTTCCGCAGATCGTTTTTGAGCGGCGAGGAAGCTCGCGATCATCGCTGGCATGAACGTGTCGTGGTTGATGCGGGTGAGGATCAGCGGATGACCGGCCCGGTGCCCGAGAAGATACATAAGGGACAATCCGTTACCCTCGCGGAAGGGGTGGATAGCGTTGAGTTCGGCGAGAAAATCGGCGGCCGCGTCCAGGCAGGCCGATACCTCCGCGCCCCGATTGAAAGCGGGGAGCGCAAGCTTCGCGAACAGTTGGTCCATGCTGGAGGGAATGTGTTCCGGATAACAGAACATGTTTCCGCCCTTGGCGGTGCGGACCTTCCGATACTTTCCCTGGAATGATGGTGGTGGATGCGCCTGTAGTGTGCAGGCGTAAACCTTCCGGCGGGGAGAGGCTCTTCCGACCGAAGTGTCGACATTTCGAGTTCGAACGCCTCCAGGGTCCTGCCGTGCCTGAGGCTCGCTCGATTCTTGAGAACGGAAGTGCCTTTGTAGCAGTACGGATCGTCAAAGACGTCGTAGCCGCTCAAAGCCGTTAACGGCCCTTGGGTTGGACGTACGCCCGCAACACCTCGGCTCGCTTCTGGGCAGGTGTCGGCTTTTTTTCGCGGAGCGCAGAAAGGCGTTCCTTTGAGGCTCTACCAAGCTTCAAACCTTCGACGGCCGAAATGGCCGCAAAAGTCTTATCTCCCAAAATGCGGGAGGAGGAATTGATGCTGGTGCCTTTGCGCTTATCGGTCATGAGCGAACCATATCATGGATCTAGGAACTGGCGAAGCCCATATTCTCTATATCAAACCAGGCGTTATCGTTCCCTTGCACCTCCACACTATGGCGCGACGGGGTTTGGGCTGTCGCGGAGGTGTTTCACCTCACCCTAAATCACTGCCCCCGAGTCCCGCCGCAGCGCTCTGACGCACGATCGCATTTCGAGCCGCGTTATCCGCAGTCGCGGCATCGTGCGCGCGATTGTTCAGGTGAGCCGCAACGATCGGAGCTTTGGGTCTTCTTGCCGCAAAGATAAAGATAGAGAACGGCAGGCATTGGGTGGGGGCTTCGGTGGTAACGCTCCCTCGTTTCCAACCCTGCAGCCGCAGCCCACTCCTCATGATTTGACGGAAATCACCGGCGGCGCCAGTCTGTGCGGGCGGCTGTTGCGGGTCCCCCCAACCAACGCCCCCTAGTCCGGCAGAGGGTTCAGTAGCCCCTTCAGGGAGCCTGCTACGCGGGGTCAGCCGAATTGTCCTCGATCCCCTCAGGACCTAAGGTTTCGACGCACCCGAGACACTGTTCGCCAGTGTCGCATAGCCCAGTTTCCTTCATGCGATGCGGAGGTATTCGGCCTCGGCGTTCATCCAGTGATCGCGCGGGTTCTCGCAGCTGATGCGCTTGCCGATCTCGTGGGCCTTGACGAAGGTCTGCCGGTTCCAAACAATGCGCATACAATTCATTTTGCTGGATGTCGTTCATCCGCTTGCGACTTCCCGCGATCGTCGGCGTTTCAAACCCCGGCCGCGGGACCCTGGCGCTGCCTTCCTGTTCAGGGCAGTGGCGATGTCCAAGGAGACCGGGCGTCGAGGTAGTCCGCAGAATCTGGCGGACGATCGCAGCTTTCGCTTCGTGGATCTCAACCTCTCCGGCTTTGCGCGGCGGCGGGTGGTCTTAGCTCCGGCCGCCGTGGCGGCGCCTGTCGCGAATGATGCCGGCCTGACCGCGCCGGGTTTTGTGGGCCAAATCCCTCAGGAACAGGGACGCAAACAGACCTTTGACGCCGACCTGGAGATCGTCAGCGACGATGTTGTCCTGGGCAGCGATCAACGGGACGCCGGCAGACCTGGTTCGTTGTGAAAGCCGGCCAGGTCTTCGACGTCGCGTGAGATGCGGTCGAGAGACTTCGAATCGATCACATCGAACTTCCGGCTCCTGGCATTCGGCATCAGGCGCTGAAAGCCCATGTGGTTGATGGTCGAGGGGACGGAAATGCCGTGATCGGAGTAGACCTCAATGACGATGTGACCCTCACGCTTACCGAATGCGCGGCACAGCGCGACCTGATGCTCGATCGATTTGGCGGTCTGCTTTTCCTTGTCACTAAACCTTGTGTAGATCGCCGCTCTCATCATCATCGCCTGCACTGGTTTGACGGTTGTGCCGATTCTGCGCGGCTATCGCTGCGGCGCGGGCAAGGGCGCGCTCGAGTTTGCGCATTGCCTCGCTGGGCGCGCGTTTGTCCGCTGTGCCAACGGGCACTGAATGTGGGCCAGCCATCAATCAGCATCCCCGCGCCCGCGGCCGCGAGGGCCACGTGGCGAATCCTGAAACGGCCTCCAAAGGCGGGGCCCAGCGCCGGAGTGCAGGACGATATGTTCCTGGGCCGGTCCATAGCACTCTGGTGGAAATCGCTGCTCACTAAGCGTAGCCCGCGACAAGAGTAGCGCCCCATGACAGGATTGAAGCAATTCAGCCAAGAATGCATCAAACACGTTGGATGTCCTTCGAACAAACGTCCACGAGACCGTAGCGGACATCCGCGCCGGCTCGGAGGATCTGGCAACCTTACATGCCACTTGAAACCGCGTGCTGTGGCGCAACTGTGCAAGGTCGCGTGTGCTTGTATGCCCTCGCACTCGCGTCCGAAGCAGGTTGATATTTCTCGAGAGTCACGGCTTCGGGAGATGACCCTGCCTAACGTTGTTCGCGCGACCTGCCGCTACTGCCGACCTCGATCCTGTGTTTGATTTTACACATTCGTGTTCGCGTTACTCTTGTGCTCTAGCCGCCAAGGGGATCAGACAACGTAATAACGCCTGCAGCTTCGATGGCATCATTTCTGCAGGGAGGACTTGGAACGGAGCTCAAGGGGGATTGAACCAAAACGGCACTGGAGATCTTTCGGCCCACGACTTAGCCGCACCCTATCAGCGAGCCTTATTGCTCCTTTCGTATACGGGGCACCTTAACGATCGCTCCGTTAGCTCAGAGGACGAGGAAGCCGTGAACCGCCGGAAAGAAACACTGGGACACGAGATCCTGCAGGTAGCGGATTACGAACGAGCGCTCTCGATCAACGGCTACTATGCTCAGCCCACGGTCAATGTCGCGGACGTACCGTTCTGGATGTCAGATGGTGAGGCCTTTGCTTATTGCCGAAGGGCAAGGGGCCGGCGCCAAATTCATCCTCGTGAACGCTGTCAACGCCGCAAAACAGCTGGCCTTTGATCATGATAAGCTGGCTGCCGCCCTGACCCGAGCAACCCAGAGGCATTACGATGCTGACAATCTGCCATTCCGTCGCTTTGACCTGGCTAGCGATGGTCGCGAGATCAGCTTTCAGATCGATAGCACCAGGTGGAGCTGCGATCTTGTGAGCTACACGTGTCTAACCCAGAACGCTTCCTCCAAAGTCCATGAGGAGAACCCCTATGGCAGCCCTCGGATAGAAAATGATCCGAAGGAAAAAAGCGCATCTCCTGATGGTAAATGGCTGGCCTATATCAATAGGCACAATCTGTTCCTGTGCAGCAAGGATGGCTCGCAGGACATGCCCTTGACCTGGGACGGATCCGAGAGCAACTACTACGGGTTGTCGACACTGAGTTGGTCTACGAACTCGCGCTATCTTGCGGGATACCGCTTCCGCCCCGGATACGAGCGTAAGATTCATTTCGTCGAATCGTCGCCGGCCGACCAGCTTCATCCGAGGCGCCGGACGATGACGTATCCTAAACCTGGCGACCTGTTGACAGTAGCACATCCAGTGCTCTTTGAGATCGGCAGCCGACGCGAGATCCAACTCGACAACAATCTATTCCGAAATCCTTACGAACTTTCGCCGATCGAGTGGTGGGAGGACAGTCGAGGTTTCACTTTCAAGTATAATCAACGAGGTCATCAGCTCTATCGCCTTCTAGAAGTGGTAGCAGCCACCGGAGAAGTCCGCTCGCTGATCGATGAGTGCAGCAAGACCTTCATCGACTATCAGCCGCTGAACATGGACCAGGAGTGCACTGGCAAAATCTTTCAGTATAACGTCGCAGACGGGAAGGAGATCATCTGGGCGTCCGAGCGCGACGGACACGAGCATCTCTACCTTTTCGATGGCCGAACCGGCGAGCTTAAAAAACAGATCACCAGAGGCAATTGGGTGGTCCGCACGGTCTATTTTGTCGATCCGGTGAGGCGCCAGATCTGGTTTGGCGCGAGCGGAATGAACGCAAACGAAGATCCTTACTTCATCCATGGCTATCGAATCGACTTTGACGGGACGGGTCTGACTGCGCTCACGCCTGGAGCAGCAAATCATCACATCGAGTTCTCGCCAGATGGCCGCTACTATGTAGACCTGTGTTCACGAATTGACCTTCCGCCGAGCTTGGTCTTATACCGAACCAATGACAATTCGGAGCTCATGCAGGTCGAAAGCGCCGACATTTCGGAGCTCGTGGCTGCTGGCTGGACGCCGCCGCTCAGCTTTCATGCGAAGGGGAGAGATGGCGAGACTGATATCTGGGGTGTCATTCACCTTCCCATTAATTTCGATCAAACCAAGCGATAGCCGCTCGTAGAGAGAATATATGCTGGCCCTCACGGTTCTTTCGTTCCGAAGTCATTCTCAGCCTCGGCCGAGCCGCTCGCGCAACTTGGATTCGTCGTTGTACAGATCGATGGAATGGGGACGAACAACCGCTCGCGAGCGTTCCACGACCTCGCCTGGAAAAATCTGAAGGACGGTGGCCTTCCCGATCGAATCCTGTGGCACAAGGCGGCAAGCGCAAACTATTCCTGGTACGATATTTCACACCTCGGCATTTTTGGTGTGTCCGCCGGTGGTCAGAATGCGGTGAGCGCACTCCTCTTTCATCCTGAGTTCTACAACGTTGGGGTCGCTAATTGTGGTTGCTATGACAACCGAATGGACCAGATCTGGTGGAATGAGCAGTGGATGGGCTGGTCGGTCGGCATCGAATATTCACAATCCTGCGCCGTCGACAACGCGCACCGATTGCAAGGTAAGCTGTTCCTGATTGTCGGCGAACTGGATGAAAACGTCGATCCGTCATCCACCTTCCAGCTTGCCGACCGTCTTATCGACGCAGGAAAATTCTTCGACATGCTTGTGGTGCCGAACGCAAACCACGGAGTGCCAGGCAACTACTGCAAACTAAAGCTCTTGGACTTCTTCGTTCGCAACATTCTTTGGCAGACACCGCCTAACTGGAACGCGGCTTCGATCGAGCCGCTGAGCCGGTGCTGGATGCGAGGACGCGATGGCCAACAACTAATTAGCTCGATCGAATCTCACAAGTGATGTCCGCGTTCTACGGCGGGGATTTTGGCCGGGTCAGCGCTCGTGTGAAGCTCGGATGACGGTGGGTCATGGGCATCTTCAGTTCGCGGGCAGATCGGAAGACGCCGCGTAGAAGCTCAACAGCAGAGAGCAGGATGGTTTACCTCTTGGATGTAACGGAACATGAGTGGGGGATGTACCAAGTCCTTCGCACCAACTCATAGATAAGCATATTGAGGGCGTTGCACTTCAAGAGGAGGACATGGCTGGGCACCTAAGAGTTGATGACGCCTTCGCGTTTCCCGGCATCTGCAGGCGAACCAGCTGCTTTTTCTTCGGCGCTGGAGCACTTGGCACCGCGGAGCGTCGCGTGCTTTCCACTTAAGGTGAGGGCGCGCGAGAGTATGCATCCCGCAAAGGTCTATTTCTCCATTGACGTGCTGCGGCGCGCCCACTGCATTGACTGGGATCGATCCGAGGCGACGCGGCGTGTCGTAACCGCGCCTGGCGACCGCGAGAGCCAAGGATCAAGGGCGTTGTTTGGAATCCATCAACGAAGTTCAAAGCAGTCGATCCTGACACACTTCATTGGCGAGAGACGGACGTAGATCGCCCGACACTTCACTTCTTCCACAACAAGAAGAGACGAGGTGTGCGATGAGTTGAACAGCAGATCGAAAGCAAGAACGGGATCATCGCGACGAGCGCCGCTTACTGCAGAGCCGGTCAGAGGCGTCCCATAGCACAATTAGTGCAACGTGAATGAAAGCTCCGTAGCTCCGGCCCCGTGGCCGTGGCACCGCCGAACCCAACAGTGCTCGGATCGCGTGCTGACGATGCCGTCCCGTAACGGCGCACAGCTCGTCTAAAATCCGTTCCTTTTCGAGCTGCCCGCTCGTCCGAACGCTCCGCCAGCGCTGATTTGATCTCGCGCTTTGCGCGTGCCGATCTTTCCTGCCATGGCCGCCACCGAGCTGATTCGGCAGCTCCGCCCCAGACACGACAGGAAAGTTGTTCGCTAACATCTTTAGTGCGCAATGGGGCCTTAAATCCGGATGTCGCTTGATGACCCTCGTCCCACCGGCGCAAGCAGTCTCGCATTGCCGCGCGAGCGCCTCGAGGGCGGCCGTGCCTCTTTAGCGCACTCCCGAATGCCGACGATGTTCGGCACAAAGAACTAAAATGCCGCAGCTGTCGGTGCATTATGCGGCACCGCGTCGCCGATACCGCTAGCTCTTCTTGATTGCCGAGGCCCAATGTCGCCTATTATCCACCACATCAGCAGTGATGAGGCGCAGCCCAAGTCAGCGGACATCGTGGTGATCGGTGGTGCGGTTGTTAGCGCCAGTGCGGCCGTATCCTGGCGCGGCGGCGCCTATCGCCAGCGCTTGTCCAAAGGGGGGATGTCGGTTGCGAAAAGTCCGGCCAGAGTGTGGCTAGTGCCCCTCGGCAGAACCGCGATGCGCGTGAATTTCCGCGCGCTAATCTTGCAACTCGCGAGCTTCAAGAAGCGAAGCTCACGCTCCTGGCAGGTACCCATTCTCCTGCAAAGAACAGTTTGAGAGTCGTTTTCGCGAGCGGCATGCAATTTGCTGAAGATCCGGAAACGAGAGAGGCTTGATGACAAGCCGTGACATCATTCGCCCTTTACACCAACACGGGCGCGTAAGGACTGTAGGAGAGAGCACAATTGTGAGGATACTGACAAAGGCCAAACATGCCGCCGCCCGGGTCCACGACGCGATTGTGCGTTTGGTCCGCTGCGGCCTGCGCGTCCTTACTCGGCTATCTCAGTTGATTGCGCCATTCGGGCCAATCGACGCAGCCTCGATGGGGCTCACCGTGAGCCGCCGATGAGTTCTCCCCACTCCATGCGGCTAAATGGCGCCTGGACGGCAAAGCGCAAGTTCATCGAAACAACGGTACGAGGAACGGAGCGCATCAAGCGAAGTAAGGCCAACGAGAAACCGTTTCACTCATACTAGGAGCTTTGGATGGATCATCAAGTTTACACTGTGCCCGAGTCTGTACAGCTGGTTTTTCAAGATGGCGGTAAGACGCCGCGCGGTTTCGTGGTGGATCTATTCCGGGAGGTGTTCGGCAGACATCAGCGCGATGCCTACGCCCTTTCCATGTTGATCGAACGGCAGGACAAGGCCGCGTGCGGCCCCTTCCCACCGTCAGTTGCAAAGGCGCTCTTCGATGCGGCGCAGGAACGAATCCGAGCTGAAGGACATACGTTGCAAATCACCTCCGAGCCTGCTGGCGAAACCGAGGCGCCAGATCCGTCCGAAATCCAGTTCGAATGTGCCCGTGACGCGGTTGCCTGGCATTTCGCCGATATCCCGCCGAACAGCCTCGTGACTATGTTGCGACAATTTCCCGGCCACATGCGCGCGGACATCCAGATCGCAATCGACAAGCTGTTCGCTTCGCCGGTTCGCTTCTTTGGCGTGCTGCAGCAGCGATGGACTTTCGAGAAGCTGTCATTCGCGGAACTCCGGCGCGCCGGAGACGAACCCGTCTTGCTGGCGTCGCCACAATACCACGAGATCGACATCGGCGAGGCTACGCCAGTCAAATGCCTGCACAATGGGCTGTGGCTATCCGAGGCGAACGAGTTTCGTTACGCTGTCCTGCTGTCCTATTACCGCGAGCCCATTCAAACATGCGGGACAAGCCCAGAGGAGATGATGCTCATTGAGATCGCGGTGCCCGCCGGCGGGGCCGGCGAGTCTTTCGCGCAGCACTGCTTCGTTGAACTGGAGAGAGCGGTACAATCCGCCGGATCGTACCGTGGCAAGATCCTGTCCCTCGAGAGCGATCCGAATTACAGCGGCCGTTCGCGCGGCGTTACGGTGCATCGTTGGCCGCGGGTAGACCGCGCGGACGTGATCCTGCCCGAAAAGGTGGTCAAACTGCTCGATGGAAATGTGTTGAGCTTTGTCGGAATGCGCGATGCGCTGCGCCGGCTCGGCCAATCGACACGCAAGGGCATCTTGCTTTACGGCCCGCCCGGCACCGGCAAGACCCACACGATCCGATACCTCGCAACTAACCTGGCTGATCAGACCACTCTAATAATGGCAGCCGCGGAGGTCGGTGCGCTCGGTGAATATATGAATCTCGCGCGGCTGTTGCAGCCGGTATTGGTGGTGATCGAGGACGTCGATCTGATCGCGCGCGACCGCAATGAGATGCGAGACGCGCGCGAAGAATTGCTGCTGAACAAGCTGCTCAATGAGATGGATGGGCTGAAGGAGGACGCCGATATCCTGTTCTTACTTACCACCAACCGATTGGAAGAGCTCGAGGGCGCGATCGCGGCGCGGCCTGGCCGGATCGACCAGGTCATCGAGGTGCCTTTACCTGATGCTAATGGCCGCGACAAGCTGGTGCGGCTCTATGGCAAACGCCTGCCACTCACTGAGGCTGTTGTCGCTGAAGCCGTGCGACAGAGCGAGGGCGTCAGCGCCGCCTTCATGAAGGAGTTCATGCGGCGCATCGCGCAATCGTCCATCGCGCGCGATGGCGGCAAAACGGTCATCTGCGATGATATCGATCAGGCGCTGGAGGCTATGCTGCCGATGAGGGCGCACGGATCGCAGACCGGGCAAGCTGGGCCGTGAGCCGCGACAAGGGGCAGGAGCGGCCACAAGTGTGCGCGCCGCCGTCCGAAATCGGTCAGTTCGCCGACGTTCAGATCGGCGGCGAGCTGACCGGCGAGTTGGGATCCCGCAGGCGGCTCGTGCAAAAGCGCATTCAGACGAACCCTGAGCCGGCATGCTTTCCGGTGAACAAAAAGGGATCTCGCTCCGCCGCGCGGAAATCAGGATGAAAGCTGACATCGCTGCGGCGTCGATGGTCGCGGGAACGTTTCGATGGTGCACCTCTGAACTCGCTAGCCGTTCGAAATTGAATCCGGGCGCGTGAGCAGCTCAGAGCATCTAGCCTTCACAAATCGTTGGCTGGTTTCATTTGCCGCAGACGATCACTGAAGTAGGTCATCTCGACAGGGTTGCCGATCGCCTTCGACAGTTCCTTGCAGAGTTCATTAACCAGCACGCGTAGCAACGTGTCGCTGTTGAGCTCGACATTCCAACCGCCTTCTAGTCCTGGCCCCCGATATATCGCTGCGATAATTTGCGTCCTCGATGTGCCGAACTTCAAAGCTGGCTCCGGATCGAGGGATCTTGCTGTTCATGTCCGTGATGGCGTCATCGCCGCCCCAGCACAGTTGCGCGCAAAAACTAAATGTTACATTTTGCAAGCAGCTCGGGATTTTCCACCAGTGCGTGCAGCACGGGGAGTACCGGTTGAGTTTCACGAAGCTGGATCACCAGACGCTCACTCAGATTCCGCGCGAAGACGCCTGTCATTCGGCATACAAAATTTGATTGACACTGAACCCTTGAAAGCGCTGTTCCTGGCAGATGCCGCAAGCTTCTGTGGTCAACCAAAGCTGCCTTCCCTACCGTGCCAGCGACGTCAAAGGTTAGCGGCGACATGACTCGGCGCTCAATCCCTGGAAAGCGCTGTCCCTGCCACGCGCCGCTAACTTTCGTACCAGCCTTGCCTCATTCGGTACCAAGGCTGACACTTTGCCCCCCTCTAAGGGGCTGCCAAGTTGTAGGCTCAGAACGACTGCCAATCACCTACCTGAATTGGTCAGATCGTGTGCTACTTTCTAAGCTGGTCCGCTGCCTCGTGAAGAAATTGGAGAGTGCCCGGCACGCCAAACAGATACGTCGTATGAAAAAGGCTGAAACGCTGCCGCTCACGAGAGAGTTAAGAATGTTGGTGGGGTAAGACGGGAGGCGATGGAAGCGAACCCGCGCCGCTAACTTTAACATGGTCAGCCTCCATCGGCACAAGCACCGCGACTCTATCGCCGGGAAACGCATGACACTCCAGCCAGAAGTAGTCGTGTCTCAGCCACCGGAAGCAGCGCGGGCGCGACTCGGCGCCGGTCGGTTGGGACGGATCGGGCGGTATCCCTGCAGCACCTGCGCTGCAGATTGAGGTTAGCAGCAACGTGACTCGGCGCCCTCCCATTCTGGTAAGGCGCTGTCCCTACCACGTGCCGCTAACCTTATCGGTTCTGTACTCAGGCTAGCTTTCCAAAAGCTGACGAAACCCGTGCGGCAATTCACAAACGAAAAGCGGCTCTTGTGGCCGCTCACCGACGGCCGTGAACCGCTCATCAGCGATCACCAACGGAACCGACTGTTCCCAACTCTGGCACGAAGGACCTTTTCTGCAGTATAGGCAACGGCTAGTAGTCAAACGCGATCATGGCGAACCACAAAGGTTATCTTCCAGGATGAATGTGTGCACATCAGGTCAAACTGTTCAGCTGAAGGCATCGATCTCGGAGAGTGGCTGGTCCGCAAAGGAGTGGCGCTCGCTTGGCCTCAATATTCGTGACGACAATACCGCGGTGCGCAACGTGCCGCCGACCGCGCCGGGCTAGTGTTATGGCTCGGCAGCTTTGCCGCACCTTGGCTATATCGCGCGTGCATTCGGTTAGATGGTCGGTCAACGAGTTGTTCGGATGACGAATGGACATCGTTGACCCGCGTTCCCTACAACGGCAGGAAGTCGCAGTGGATCACCGCCTCCGCAAGATAGGCCAGTCACGAGGAGCGGCTTGATCAGGATGCCTGCGAGCGGCCATCCACGCGTAGCGTGAGGTGGCATCGCTTGGCTCTTAGCCCGCACCGTTAGGCCTACGCCGTTTTCCCAGGGGCAGCCAACGCCTCGGCTCCGGCGTTTCAAGTCGCTCAGCATCGGGTCGGAAGCTGTACAATGATGTGCAGCGATCGTTCCCGAACATCACGAAGCCTGTAGTAGGCCCGACCGCGGGCGAAGCCATCGCTGCAATTCAGCGGGCTGCGGCATCGGAACACCTGGTCAAGATTGTCTCCTTTTACGACGGCACAAGTTACAGGGTTCCGGACGAAATCGCCTTTACCGTGCACACAGATCCTCAATGCAGACCTAAATGATGGGCGCCGCGTCTTGAAGCTCCTATAATCAGCGGCACCAATGCCGCGTCTCCGGCATTGGTGTTGCCAAGCAACTTGCGCCGGACGCGGCTTGCGTCAAGGGCGGCTCTACCGCTCGTCTTGATTCATAACGCGCGACCGGCCGGAGCTTTGGATCGGTGAAGAACGGGATGCTTCTCGTTCTGGTCTCGGCCTAAATGGTGTTGCGCGGCCAGCACCGCTTATGAGGCGGCGAGGTCATGATCTCCATGGCCTGCGTGCTGTAGGTATAGAGAGTCTTTTCCTCAAAGAAGGACTTGATGAGGTTGACCAGCTCCGGGCTGGTGAGAAGCATGCCCTGCTCAGGAGTCAAGGATTTGCACTTCTGGAGGAAGGCATCCTCTCCGCCACGCTCCAGAATTGCCTTCATGGCATGCAAAAACGTATCTATCGGCACATCGAGCGGCACTTGGCCCGAATACAGCACAGCCTTTGGTGCATCCAACGGTCCCTTGGGCGTCTCATCTGTCATATCTGTCTCCTTGCATTGGCTAGCGGGGCAATGAGAGCTGGTTCACGATACTCCGATTGATTTGGTCATCGAGTGCTCGATTGACGCGCTCTTTGGCGGTGGCTGGCGGTGCCCGTGTCATCCCGACCAACCCCACGCCCCCAGCACCCACTGAAATTTCCTGCCCTTTCTTGATGGGCAGGGACATGGCCACGATCACTTTGTGTATGTCCTTGCGCGAGGCGGCAAGTCCAACATTAGCATCAGCGAGTCCATAACGATGTCCCACCGGCGCGAGCGTGATGCTCGGAGTGGCCGAGCCGCTCAGTGTCGTCTGGAAGTTAAAAGTGTCCGAAAGCGCCGGGACCTTGTCGCTATCCTTTGCTCCGGTTAGTCGCTCAGTCTCGTTGAGCTGAACAAATGTTTTCACCATCTCGCCGATCCCGATATTGCCGCGAATGGGGTAGGCGTAGTCGACCGGGCGATGCTCACCGCAATCAAGCTCTTCGTCCAAGAGCATCAAGTCTTCAAAGGTATCCGAGATGCGGAAGATGCGGACCGTTTGTCGCTGAAAGTCTGCGCCACCCTTAAGACCGACCCCGGTACTTCCGCCAGTCAAGGTCTGGAAGAGGTCGACCTGCGCGGTGTATCCGTTGCCCTCGCTCATATCGAACGTAAAATCGTAGCCGATGACGGTTTTCTGGTACATGAGCACGTTCTTCGCGGCGTCGCGGTCAATGCCGCGCATATGGGAATTGAGCTTTGCAAAAGGAAACTTGTTGAGCCGCAGCTGCTCGCCCACGACGTAGGTCGCGCTCCCGACCGCGAACTGCTCGGTATTCTGGAAATAATCTGCCACAGCAAGCTTGTAGGCCATGCGGGCTTCGCATCGGATGTGCCTCACGATGCTTACGGTGTCGAGCCTTGCGCTGAGCACATCATTCGGAAGCGGATGGATGGCACACGCGCCAAGGCAAATCGATGCAAATATGATCAAGAAAATGCGCAATGAAAGATCGCCCCGTCAAAGGTCAGCAGCCTAGCCTTTCAGCAGAGCAGAGTCTGTTGTGCGAAGACAACAGTGTATCTAAAAGTGGCGCCCTTTGCAGACCACAGTAGATGTGGTGGGCATCGTTTCTCCCGCTTGGGCGATGCAGCAATTCGCGCAGGGATTAGCCCGAACGAATAGCGCCAAAGAACGGATCGGGGGCGCCGCAGTCTACTGCCGGCACGTCAGGAACAGTCTCGAAAGTTTAGTCGGGCAGTGGCCAATATCCGACGTCTAGCACTGCGGATGTGCTGATGGCGAGCCGGAAGGAAAGGACGAGCCGACGTCATGTCTGGCAGCGGCTGGATAAGCAAGTCGCGGAGCGGTGAGCTCAAGCGGCCTGAAGTCGCGCGACCTCAACAAAGGAGCAGATTGCCTGACGCACTGCGATTGCCAAGGTTGAAGCCGATATCGAGTGAAGATGATCCCAGGTCGATTGGACCGATCATGAGATCGAGCTGGCCATGCGGGTTTATTGCGTTCTAGGCAAATGAACGAAGAAAAAGTGCGCGAGTAGCCGGATCCACAGTGCAAAACAACGGCGTCACGGCTTTGATCCTCAGGATCGAAAATCTCTTGACGATTCAAGAGAATATTCGATAAATCCCCGCACTACTGTAGGTTATGTTCTCAATTTTCGACGGTGCTCCATAGGAGGTCTCCCGTCAATTCGTTGCGAGCCGCCCGTCATCTATCACGCACTGCCTTTGACGAGGTCTGGCACGAGTTTCTTACAACCAAAGCTATTTTATCGCTGGGACCATGTCCGACCGGCATTATGGGGAATTGACGCGATGACTGTGCGCGAGCAGCTCTTTACATTGTTGCGCAACCTCCGGTGGATTGCTGTCTTTTCGGTGGTCATTTCGATTTTGCTGTACTTGCCAGATCAGATTCAGGAGCTCTACCGGATAGCCGCTGACGACATTGGGTGGGTAACGCTCAAGGAGTTTGTCGCCGTGGGCGTGATTGCGCTAGCGATCTGGGCGGCCGCTTTTCAACTTAGCGCCGCAACCCTGCCTCATACCGCGCCCGCTAAGGGGCGCATGGCGTTTTTTATCAAATTTGCGCCCATTGTCCTTGGAGCGTTACCGATCATCGCCGCGATCGCAGGTCAACTCGCCTCGCGGCCGGCTGAAAAGATTGGTGAGGTCGAAGAAGTCGGAAGCATCTTCCGCATTCAGGACCAAACGCTCGCCTTCGAACGCAACATGCTGCTCATCCTTGCGTTTGTCATGTTGATTGTGCTCGTCTCGTTCGCCGTATTCACTTGGCGGATAGGATCAAGAGCTCGCTCACCCGCACTCGCGAATCGGGCGAACAATGCCTACTTCATCCGCTATAGATTTCTCGCGCTCACGATCGGCGGCATCGCCCTGCTGACGACCGGGTTCGTTCTGTTTCCGGACAAGCTTGCACAATGGGTCGGATCATTCGGCGTAATCGCTCTTTTTACGGTGTGCGTGGCCGGCCTCGCCACCCACTTTGCGCTCCTGACGATCAGGTTCAACTTCCCTTATATACCGGTCGTGTTTGGCGGCTTGTTCGTGGTTGCCTCATTGTTCGGAGGCGATAACCATGGGCTGCGCAGCCAGGCTGGAGCGACCGTTCCTTCAGAAGGGATGCGCATTTCAGCAGTCGAAGCGTTTCGGGATTGGCTTTTGCAAAAACCGCGCTTGGCCGAGGCCGAACGGCTCGGAGAATATCCGGTCTTCATTGTGGCTGCCCAGGGCGGAGGCATCTACGCAGCCAACAACGCGGCGCGCTTTCTTGCCCGGATGCAGGATCTCTGCCCGGCATTTCGGCAGCATCTGTTTGCGATTAGTGGGGTCTCCGGAGGAAGCGTCGGCTCGGCAATCTTCGCATCTGCGCTTCATGCCGACAATGCACCACTCGATGCGATCGCTCCCGACGCAAAGACATGCCCAAAGATCGCCGATTTTCTGGCCGGCGTCGGCCGGGCTGAGGATATCGATGCCCCTGGGCAGGTAGAGCAGCGCGTCGCAAGCGTCTTGGAGACGGATTTTCTCTCGCCCTTGGTTGCCGGTTTTCTTTTTACCGACTTCACCCAGCTGTTCTCTCCGTTCGCAATCCCAAGTTTTGATCGTGCGCGCTTTCTGGAGTACACGCTGGAGAATGCTGCAGACAGAATGCTCAAGAGCCAAAAAGGCGCCGGTGACCAATCCAATCTGCTAAAGGCCGATTTTCAGTCACATTGGACACCTTCCAACAATATGCCGGCGCTGCTGTTGAACACGACAGATGCCGGTAGCGGCAAACGCGTTGTCATCTCTCCGTTCGATATCGACCCGCTCCACGCGAAAGACAAAGACCTCTGCATTCTCTCGATGCTTGATCGTGCCGGCAGTGGAGCCGATCAAACTGTCAAGAGCCACTCGCTGCGGATTCCGCTTAGTGCTGCGGCGTTTGCGAGCGCACGGTTTCCATGGGTCACGCCGGCAGCGACGGTCTCCTTGAGAAATGACTGTATTACCGCCAATCCCCAGGCGCGCCTGGTGGACGGCGGATATGTCGAGAATTCCGGAATAGAGACCGCGCTCGATTTGATTGAGCGGCTCAACAGCATCAAGGGCACCTCTGATGCGCCAAAATTCCGGATTTATCTCTTGTCACTCGTGAGCGGTCAGTTCGGAGATCACGGCTCTTTCATGTTCGGTGAGCTCATGGAGCCGGTGCGCGCGCTGTTGAGCACGCGAAGCTCTCGAACCTATGTTGCACTCAACCACGCGAACAATATCGACCGTCGGCCAACGAGCGATGTGACCGCCAGCGTGCAGCGCTTTCCAACGTTCGGTCGAATCGACATAACAGGCTCGTTTTACAACCTGCCGCTTGGTTGGACGCTATCTCAGAAAACCGAAGATATCATCTCGCTGAGCAGCGGCCGGTTCTGGGATTGTGTGCCGAACGATGATTTCGATCAATCCCGCAAGAAGCAGAGCAATGCCGATTGCCTGCAAGTGAAGTTGTTTCATATCTTGAACGGATCCGTCGCATCCGCCTTTGAAACGCTCAAAGAAGCCAAGCTTGCAAAGGCGGCTTACGCTGACGAGTTGGACAAAGAATACAGGCCCGCTGCAAAGATCAAACCGCAGCCGTTACTTGCCTGCTATGAGAGCAAGTGGTTGCAGGAGCGCGGCTATCAGAAATACCAGGATAAAGTTTCTGCATACGAGCACCAGCTGGCGCAGTCGATCAAGGACCATTCGCCGGCTCCTGCGCCCGTGCCGCCATATCGAAAGAGTTATATGGCTTATTTCCAGGCCGAGCAGGTCAAGGCCTTGCTGCAGGAATGGGACCGCATCGAGGAGACCGATCCGCGGATCCTGGCCTATATCCTGGGGGCAATCTCCTACGATAGCGCCGACTTTACACGCAGCAGCGAAGACTTCTCTTACAGCGCGGTCTCGCAATTGCCGCGCAAATGGCGCGAGCGGATAGAAAAGAACAACGCCGACCTCGCGGCCACGAACAAACCGCCCATCGTCATGGACGCATTGCTCAACCACCCCAAGGAATTGGCCAACTTTGTTCTCGGTTACGAGGGCAACCCGTTCGGAAACCAGGTGGGAACGGACGATGGTTGGCTGTTTCGTCCACGAGGAATGTATCAACTGGTGGGGCGGGAGCAATATCAGGAAGCGCAGAATCAAATGCAAGAGATCGGAGAACTGGCGGGGCTTGATCTCCTCACGCTTCCCGACGCACTGCGCGATGCGAAGATCTCAGCCAAGGTCGCTTTTGCCCACTTTCGGCTTCATCCCTACCAGAACCGAACGCTATTTGAGCTCCTCAAGGACCCGTCGAAGGACTGGATCGGCGTGCGCGCGTTGCAAACCGACATGGCGCATGGCCCAGCCGATAGGGAGCGTGTCAATGCAAGAAGCCAGATGTTTCTCGGCTGCATCGAAGAGGCGTTACATCCAAGCCAACTCAAGACCTTGCAGAGCAAATTTTACGGCAGCGAGTAAGCATCCTGATCCGGCCGCGCGCCGCGTGCTGGGATTATGTGGCTGAAACCGGTCTACATCCGACTTTCGATTTTTCAATCTTACAGGGGAATTGCCCACGATGGCAAAAGGTGAAATCCGCCGGTCAAAGCTTGGTCGGCTGTTTACAACTCTGTCCGCCGCGGGGCTGATCGTCGCTGTTACCTCGGGGGCAGGAACGGCCCGAGCCGAGACGCCATCGAAACCGCTTTCGGCCAATGACGTGTCTATCCTGTTTCCTCCACCCAAGGCTCCGGCCGACCTCGTTAATCTGATCGCGGTTTCCGATCTCACCGGCCCTACGGGAGCTCCGCAGAGGCTTTTCTCCGATCAGGATTTTGCGCGTTTTATCGCAAACGCCGAAAATCCAGAACGCCAAGGCGTGCCGGACTCGGGCGCGCGCCGCATTCAGCTTCCTGATGTCGTGAAGAAGATCGATGCCTGGTTCGTCGCGGGTATCCGGATCGATCCGGGTGCCCCGGGATTGTCTGCTGATGTCATCGCCCAGTTTGGCCGCCAACCGCAAATCCGCCTGATCATTCAGCCGGTGACCAATGGACCGGAAGGATTCAAGGTCCATGACACAGCCGGTCATCTTATCTTCAGTTTCAACCTCGAGCCCGATCCACCTCTTGATGGTTGTGCGCCATTCCCGCGATTTAAACCTGACGATCTAGCCTTCAAGGCAATCGTTCGGGACGTTGCATCTTTGCGTGATCAACTTGCGGCGGGGAAGTTCGGCAATGTCAAGGTCTCGACCGCCGGTGACATGAACGTGCACCCGGGCCTCGTCGGTGCATCCGCAAAGCCGTTTCGTGATGCGGTCAAAGCTTTGCTGGAAAAGCATCTCTCGCCGCAGCGCCTCAACACCATGGCTGTCATGGGGATTTCACCGCCCGAACCCTGGGTTTTTGTCTCGATGCTAAGAATTCCGCAGGCTGGATTGATTCCAGTGCCGGGCCCGACGCTCGATGGCGTTCATGCCGCGCAGATGTTCAGCATCCTTGGCCAGACGCACGTGGTCCCGCGGCCTGGCACGAACAACCAGAATCCAGCGACGTGTCGCCACGCGGCGCTGCAGAATCCTCCCCTACCGCTTGCCAATCGCAAGGGGGTGTCCACGGCCGATTTCATCGACGCCAACGTCCCCAATAGCCGCGTCCTCGAGATCGTCAATGTCATTGCCGATACGAAGAAGAGTCATTTCTTCAATACGGACTGCGTGAGCTGTCACACCGAAACGGCGCAGCCGCTGGCCAGGAAAGTGCAAGGCTTCGCGGTGCCTGGCGTAAATCGAGCCGTTCTACCGAAGGAAGACTGGAATGTTCGCAATTTCGGTTGGTTTCCCTCTTTCTTGCACGGTGGCCCAGCGGCCGCGACCATAACGCGCCGCGCAGCAGCCGAGACCGCTGACGTCGTCACCTTCATCAATAGCCAGCTGCTGAACAAATAATAAGCGCCTTGCTGGCTGGCGTGCTTGCGCGGCAGCAGGGCCATTTGAGATCTAAGGAGAGTTTAGGATGGGGGCACGTTCGTTCAGCTCTGGGTTCAGTGGTCTGGTGAGACGGTGGCCTCATATCGTCAGTCTCTTGGTCGCGATCGTGTTCGTCGTGGCGGCGTCAACAGGGATGGCGTATTTCGCACCCGAGAAGCTTCGCGATGCGGCGCTCAAGACAAAAAATGCCGCAAATCTGGTGGCGCAATTGCTGCCCGCGACACTGCCCGCGCCATCGAAGATCGATAGCGCATACTGGTTGCCGCAGAACTGGAGTGCGCGGCAACGTTACTGGTTCCACCACACCTCCCAAGGCACGGCTACCATTCCTGTGCCCTACAAATGGTTCCTGGCTCTAGAACGTCCTGAGTTGTCGGTCCGTTACACGAGCCTGACGGATAACGAGTATCTGCGACGCCTTGGTTTTATCCCAAGTCCCAGCTCAAATGACTTTGAGGCTAGCTCACCTGCGTATGGCTACCAGGAGGATGCCAAGAGCGTTAGCTCCATTTGGACAGCGAGCACGCCTGACAATGCAAATGGTTTGCCTGTGGGTTTCGCGATCCTGAAAGGGGGCGTCGACCCGACAACTGGAGAGTCCTACGAAGATCAGATCGGACTAACTTGCGCGGCCTGTCATACCGGTCATCTCGAGTACAAGAATGTCAGCATTCGCTACGATGGTGGGCCAGCGATGGTCAATCTCGGTGAGGTTGAACGGGTCATCGGGTTATCGATCGGCTATACGCTGATCTTGCCGTGGCGGTTTGAACGCTTCGCCGACCGGCTGGAAAGCATTGAAGGTCGAAGCGTCGACCGCAAAAAGCTTCGAGGTGATCTGGAGCTCGCACTTCAAAAGATCAAGAAGCAAAAGGCCGCAAACGATAGCCTTTTAACGAGGCAGGGCGTGACGAACCTCGACGAGGGTTTTGGTCGGCTTGATGCCTTGAACCGGATCGGCAACCAGGTCTTCTACACAAACTTTCTCGATCCTGTGACCGGAGAACTCCCAGATCCGCTCCTCAAGGGCAACTTCGCGCGCAACGACGCTCCCGTGAGTTTTCCGCCAATCTGGGACACGCCGTACTTCCTTTGGGCGCAGTATGACGCCTCTGTTCTCAATGAGCTTGTTCGCAATTCTGGCGAAGCGCTCGGCGTCAGCGCTAAAATCAATATGAGGGCACCGGCGCCGGGACGGCCGCTATTTGAATCATCGATCCATCTGACGGACATTGCGCGTTTCGAGGAGCTTTTGCGCGGTACCGATCCCTTTTCGTCGGCGGAGGCAAGCGGCAGGAAATTCAACGGGCTTGTCGCGCCACGATGGAAGGATGCGCAGGACAGGTTTCGAGGCGACCCGGCCTGGGCCATCGACGAAAAACTCGTTGAGAAAGGTCGCGATCTTTATCGCTCGCACTGCTTTGAATGCCACCGAGGGCCCGTCAACGATCCCGCATTCGACTCAAAGTGGCCGGAAGATTCGTTTTGGAACCCGGAGAACCCAGATCGCTCTGCCAAGGGCGAGAAAAACTGGGTGGAGATCGGCGGACGCCACTATTTCAACGTCGCTCAGCTGCCGGTGAACGTCATCGGCACCGATCGTCAACAATCCAATGTCCTGACGATGCGGCGTGTTCACTTACCCGAGGCACTCGGCCTCAATCCGATCGATGACTTGAACAAAGCCTGGGGGTGCGGCCTTCCGGCTGATAACGCGGCAAATCCCTTGTTTGTGCTCGCCCTGATGGATGTCGTGGGCAAGACAATCGACCAATGGAACGTCACCAACAACTCATCCGAAAAAACCAAGCAGCAGATGTGGGGTCCGAGGAAGAACTGCCAAAACCCGCGAGCATACATTGGAGCGCGGGTGCGCCGTAACGGCAAGGACGAAGATATCCTTGCTCTTGAACCTCAGTACCGGGCGCGTCCGCTGGACGGTGTTTGGGCAACAGCTCCATATTTGCACAACGGATCGGTGCCGACGCTCAAGGACATGTTATTGCCGCAGGGCCGGCGGCCAAGTTCTTTCTGCGTCGGTAGCCGCAAATTCGATCCTGTTAACGTCGGGCTTGTTGCGAAAGTGCGAACGAACGACGTCTGCGCGGCCGGCCTGACGGACTTCAACGTATCGCTGCTCGGCAACAGCAACCGCGGGCATTCCTTTGAGGGCAAGGAAACCGATATAACGAAGCTGCCGCCTGGGGTCATCGGGCCAGAATTAACCGACGCCGAACGGCGGGCGCTTCTGGAGTATTTGAAGACGCTGTAAGGAAGCCGTTACCCTGGAACCTGGGCGCTCGTCGCCTGACGGCAGATCAAGCCATCGTTTTGGGAAGCACACCATCCACGAAACCTCATCCGCGTATTGAGGATATGTCACTCAATGTCCCGAAAGGGAGCGCCGGAGTTCGTTGGGAGGATGAGATGATGGCGGCGCTCCTTGGGTCGATTGCCGGGGCGCGCCGGCTTGGCTGATTAATTCGCTCAGAAGGCTGGCCTCTGGCCACAATTGGAGCTTGACCAGGAGTAGAGCCGCTAACTCAGGAGGTGCTCCCGCGCTCGAGCTCCGTATGCAGATTGTGCAGACATCTACTCGGAACGTGAACTGGACCGCGCGCGCGGGCCATCTGCATCATCGAACGAGCTTGCCGGGTTCACGACATCGAATAAATCGATTATTGATGATGCGCCACGAGCGGGCATGTTGAGCCCTTAGGCCCAGCTTGGCGCGGCCAAGACCATCACACTATCGGGCGACTTGCCCGAGCATGTCGGTTCTTCGCTAAAGAGATTAGAGTTGATGACGCGCGGCGCTATTCATTGTATGATCATGCAATCTTAAAGCGAAAAGGTTTAAGCGCCATTCCTATCGCCGTTCACATTGGCAATTTGCGAACATTTATGAATTTGTCGTGCAGTGCAGTCATTGCACCGCTCCATTGGAGGAGATCTTCTATGCTGAACTCCGAAACCGCCGCGTGTCTCCGTCGAATTCTGGATGAGGTGTGCAAGGGTCTGCCGCAGCACGAGACCGGCATCCGAGCGCACGTCGCTTCCAAAATTCTAGAATCCGCTTCTCGGGGCGAGACGTCCGTCGAAGTTCTCAGGCAAGTTGGGCAGAGCGCGTTGAGCAGTGCTCCCTCGATGTGGCCTCAGCAAAGTTCTCGTCGATCTTCATCCGAAAGTAGCGGTGCCGGCGAACTTACCGCGCAATCGTGTGAGCTGGAGCTACGGCGGCAGCAGTAGTGCCTATCCCCTCAGGAGGGCGGCCGCTTCGCCGGCTTGGACGCGGCAGTGAAGATTGGGCGCTTGTCGGCCTTTGATGTCGGCCTCTCATCTCGTTCGGGCAACCTACGACGAATAGTCATCTCAAGAAAATTCGCTTCATCGGCAGCACGATTGCTCCAATGAGCAATCCACATCCCGAAAATCGCGATTGTCAGGAAGGCTAAGACAAATAGATCGAAGAAGGCCAGATGCAGATTTCCGTGTCCTTGTACGAAAATTGTCGTGCACAATCGGATGCCAAGCAGCCAGCTCAGAACAAAGAAAGCGTGCGTCACTCCCCTGATTAGTCTCCTCGTCTTGTTCAGGAGTCGAATCCGTTCGGAAGTGTATTCTTCGCCAAGGATCCATAGATCGTCCTTCCCAGCGAGGATCGCCTCGATCTTATCTCTTGCTGCCGCGCTAACGCTTCGTAGATAGGCAGCCAGTGCAATGACAATCGCAAGGAGCGTGTATCCTTGAGGTCCGCTAAGCACTGCATCCATAAGAGTCCCCGGACAATGACTTAGAAAAGGTGAACGTCAGCGTCGGAATGAATTGGCATTCAATCGGCGCGAACATATCTGGCCACTTGGCGAGCTGTCCAGTCAGAGGCCGTCAGGTTGCATCGGACTCGTGTCTCACTTCCGGCACTTTGGCGACTCATTGAGGAACATCGCAGCTTCGGCCGCCTTCGAAGCGGTAGCAAAAATCGCGCGCTTGTCGGGCTTCAGCACGTTCAGCCAGTGCGCCAGGTACCGCGCATGGTCAGCACGCGGCTCGACCGCAAGCCCCAACTCGGCGTGAAGGAACGCGGCACCCAGCTCTGCGACCAGCTCCTCCATCGCATAGGCCTTGCTACTGAAATGCCCCCGACAGGTCGCGGTCACAGCGATGCGACCGGCGCAGTCCAGTGGGTCAATTCGTGGAGCAAGGTGGAATAGGAGGCCTCGGTGGCCGCTGCGGCAAAGTTCACGCTAAACCTAATGGCTAGCCTTGATTGGTCTGAGCAAGCCGACCGGTTCAGTTGAGGCACGCCCGTCGCAGGAGCTGCTTGCATTGTTCGTATAAGTGCCGCAGATCGCGCCTGTATTCTGATCAAAGTTGTTGCTGCTGAGTGTTGAGCCATATTGGTTGGTCCAGATCGCAGACAGGTTGCGCCTTTACCGAAGTCACTAATCTCACTCCGAAGCATCCACCGGGTCCTTCCCAAGCCTCCTGCGATATCGTCCACTCCGCCGAGCTCAGCAGGAGCCAGCCCATCCGCAGATTACGGGAGTCGTTCAAATTTATGAGAGCGCAAATTGGACGTCGCTTTGCCCCCCGTGTCCTTTCTTCATCGTGCGGCCAAGCTGCTAACAGCAACACCGGGTAGAAGCCCTTATCTTAAGGGCAGTGAGACCAATCTGCCAGGCCGACCGGCAGGACCCCCAAGCACAATAGCGCACGGCGCGAGTTGCTTACAAGCAGCTTTGTCTGCACATGCAGGTAAGGCCTAAACGGAGTTTCCTGCGGCCTGTGACGAACCTCAGCTTTTTGAAAGCGGCTTTGTTGCGATGGTGCGAATCTTACACCATGGCTCGGCCGCGTGGGCGCGTTGTTACGCAGTTGGTGCATTCTTTCATCGTCTTCTCTGAAATCGCGCAGTTTTGGCGCGTGTGTGATCATGCTTACGCGCCGTACAGTTGCCAGAGGAGTTGAAGACAAGGCGATCATCAGGAAGAAAGATCCGCTTATGAGCTTAGATCCGACGCTGCCATCGGGTCGGTTAGCCTGCCCAGAAAGCGTGGCTTGCAATGTGAGAGCGCGAAGTCGCTGCATTGTCTCCGGGGCCGCACGGTATTTCTGCGCGGTCCGTGACTGTCTCTACTCTGTGCGGTCAACTGCCACGAAGCCAAAACAATCTGCGTTCCGTGAGGAAAATTAGGCCTCCGGACGCAGCAAAACCGCACGTCACAGCCCGGACGAGCTGCATTCCCTGACGCGTGCAGATTTCGCAAATAGAGGGATTGAGTCCGTTGTTTAGCTGCAATGGGAGTTGCAGCGTTTGAATTTTGCGCGGCTTTCCTGCTCGCCACGAAGAACAACCCAAAAGGCCAGCCGACGAAAGACGACGCGCATTGGACAACTCCAAGTCGCGAGGATTTGATTGCGAGCTCGCGGAAGTAGTTATACGAAGAACATACGCTTTAAGATAGAGTTCGTTTGTGGACGCGGGGCGTCCTGTCATATTTGCTTTTTCGCAGGCGCCGGCGCCGAACGAGTTCGATTCTTGTCGTGCGGATGAGGCGATGCCGATCGCGTGAGGTGACCACTCATCGTTATTCGAGGATCTTCCAAGGACGAGTTCGGAGACGAGGCGAACGTTACTCAAGATCCAAAAGAAAGCTGGTTTCGTTTCATGGACTGGACATGGATTGCGTCTATGATTTGTACCGTTGAGGAGGCTGCAAATCGATCTGGTGGCGTTATATGCGAGTGCCTTTCCATGGAGCGGACACTGGCTGTGGCCGCACGCAACGGGAGTCAGATCCTAAGATGTTGGTGGTCTGTAACAAGATTCAGCCGACTACGTGTGCGGCGTGGGTCACCCGCCCCTCAGACAACTCGCATGCGTGTCATCAAGACGGCTTTGTCGCGTTTATCGCCAGACGTGACCACCAAACACGGAGTTCGTTTAGACATCACAGAGAAAGGCGCCTGCTATGAGTGGCACAATGACCGTTGATAACGTCATTCCGCGAGCAGACATCGTGAAGCACGCGGACCGGCTCGGGACGGAAATCAAGAATATTACGCTGTCAGACGATTTGTCCGACGAGGCCGTTATAGCCATTAACCGGCTGCTGCTAGAGCATAAGCTCATCTTCTTCCGTGATCAGGGACATCTGGATGACGCCCAGCAACAGCGTTTTGAGCTCCGGCTTGGCTCGCTGATACGGAATCCCACAATGCTGGACAGAAGGGGAGGCTTAACAATCCGGAAGACGCTCCCTGATGGCGCCTGCGATCATGTCGATCAGATGAACGGTGATGACGTCTTCAGTTCCGACGTCTTCAGTGCCGCCCGCTCAGCAATTTCAGTGTTGCGAGGTGCCGCGATCCCGCCTTTGGGCGGCGAGATCGCTTGGTCAAGCTCGGTGGCCGCTTATCTTGACCTTCCCGATCCGCTGAGGATGCTTGCCGATAGCCTCTGGGCTGTGCGCTTGGCCGCATTCGATCACACTGCGACGGACGGGGCCAACGAAGCCGCGAGGCGGGCATTGGGAGACGTATCCACCGGGACGATCTACGAAGCGGCACATCCGATCGTTCGTGTCCATCCCGAGACGGGCGAACGCATGCTCTCGCTCGGCCGTTCCGTGCAGAACTTTGTCGGCCTGCAGCGCTATCCCAGCCAAAGGCTGTTCGAACTTCTGCAATCCTATCTCACCGCCCCGCAGAACACCTTGTGCTGGAATTGGAAATCAGGCGACGTCGCAATTTGGGACAATCGCGCGATTGAGACGTATCCCGTCAACGAGATCGGCAGTCCTCATTGGGCCATGGACCAGCTTGCGTTTGACGGCGACGTACCGCACATGAAGAGGCTGAAATCACGGGCCGCTGAGGCTGCCTAGCATTGTGCGCACGTCCGGTTTTCGTAAGACGCTGGCGGTCCAAGACCAAGTTGCGGCCCTGCAATGTCGAGCGGAGCCGCGCCTTCGCGCTTATCCCGGCAGGACCGGCTAACCGGCGCGGGCAATCTGCTTCTTTTGGGCGCGCTGGTCGCATACCTTAGGCATGCTGCGCGGCTCGCTGAAGCCTGTCGCGATCAAAGCGGATTGTATCCCCAATGAGGGACGTAGTTGGCACGTTCTTCAGGAGTGGACATGTTCAGGGTTGCCCGAGGGCACCGCGGCGAATGCCATCTCAATCGGCTTGAGATCGGGGCTGTAGGGCGGCGCGAATAGTAGGCTCGCGCCTGCGATGAGGCAGGCCCTCTTCCTTCTTCTGGCTCGACAGATCGGGACCATCACGGCATCGCGCTGGCGCAGCACGGGGAGGAGGGTTTGCTCGACATTGGCCGGGAAATAATCGGCGTTGATCGTCCCCGTCGCGCTCGAAAGATGCAGTCAGCCCTTTGCAGGTGCGGCAGCAAGGAATGTGGTTGCGTCCCCATGGCCGTTCGGCGCATCGCCGATGGCGCGTGGGCTGACACCGGCCGAGGCGTAATGACGCGCCATCAGCTACGCCGCAGTTCCAGGAGCCAATCCGGTGTCGCTTCAGCGCGGAACGTCGATCCGTGCCGCTCGACAAAGCTGCTGTGGCGCACGTTTCCTCGAACCGCACCCGGAATGGATCGCGCTCGCCATACCGACCCCGGAAAATCCGTGCCGCCTGTCATATCGCCCTGAAACCAGCGGCCTCGCTCACCCAAATCGGAAGAGCTGCTGATGCGCCATCCCGCCAGCCTCCTCCGCGCCTTGAGGATGAATCACGGTTCGCCTGATTTGGCCATCCCCTTGGGATTCAGGTCGATCTCAACACGCTCTCATGGCTGCGACTTAGGTTCGCGGTCGCGCCGCTAACCTCGGCGCCGACATCAGGCGAGTACCGGTGCACCTTTCGCAACTCTCGAGCCGGATAGTCCTCACCACACCAGGTAGGTATCGATCCAGTGTTGATACTGTATTGTAGAGGGGGAAGACCGCGTTGAATCAAACGCGAAAGGGCACACGAGGTGCGGCAATGGAAACCACAGCAAATCCGCTGGATTGCACAGCACACGTGTTGAAGTTCATTGAAGAAACGCGCGTGGTTAGCGAGAATGAACTGCAGGCCAACAACATCACGCCTTATCATGTCACAAAGTTTTATCGCGAACAAATAATCGCAAGCGGTTACTACGATCAGCTGAAGTACGTTGTCGAGCCCTCAGTCGAGGAGTTCGAGAGTCCGGGCACTTTGGATACGAGCGGCGAGCACGACAACACGGTGGTGCCGGGACTCCAGCACAAGTACGCCCAGACCGGCTTGTTGCTGGTGACGGAACGCTGCGGCTCATATTGCCGTTATTGTTTCCGCAAGCGCATTGTGGGCAAGGTTTCGAATGAAATCGCACCGGATTTCGATCAGGCCGCGCAATATATTGCGCGCCATCCTGAGATGACGAACGTACTTCTTTCCGGAGGTGATCCGTTCGTGCTCAGCACCGCCAAACTGAACAAGATCGTTGACCACCTGCTGCCAATAGGCCATTTGAATTCCATCAGATTTGGCACAAAAATGCTGGCCTATGAGCCAAGGCGTTTTGCGGATTCCGCTCTACCGGCCTTATTCCAGCGTATCCACAAGGCGGGTAAAACCCCAATCATCGTCGCGCATTTCGATCACGTAGGTGAGATCTCATGCGAGGCGGAGCACAAAATTCGCGCCTTGCGAGCACAGGGCGTGCAATTTCTCAATCAGTCGGTGCTTCTCGCCAAAGTCAACGATGATCCCGAGATATTGGCCGCGACCTTTGCCAAATGCCACGAAATCGGAGTGCGACCTTACTACTTATTTCAGGCGAGGCCGGTGAAGGGTGCATCGCACTTCCAAGTCCCACTGGGCCGAGGACTAGAGGTTGTGCGCGGCATCAACCAACGTCTGAGCGGGATCGAGAAGACATTTAAATACATCATGTCCCATTACACAGGAAAAATAGAGATACTGGATTTAGGCCAGGATGGCCGGGTGTATATGCGCTACCACCAGAATAAAGTTGCCGAGAAGATCGGGAAGATCTTTTCCCGACCGCACGTCGCGACAGCCCGCTGGTTTGATGATCTGCCCGAACAATGAAATCTACCGCACGCGCTCCAGCCCACGGGCTCGGAGCGCGTGCGGTACGCCCGCCGCCCCACCGAAGCGCATTCACGTTGAGCCGCCGGCGGCGCGCCCTGGTCTCAACTGTAGAAAGGCTCAGATGCCGCTCGACTATCCCGCTGCACTAAACTTAAGGACCTGTGGAGCTCGCTATTCCTGGACTGAAAGGGAAGTAATGCTCTATGCGCTTGGCGTAGGCATGGGTTCAGATCCCCTCAAGGAGGAGGAGCTACAATTTGTCAACGAAGCGTTTGCAACGTCGAAGCCATTAAAGGTGATCCCGACGTTTGCTTCCGTGTGCGTTTGGGGCGCACGCCCCGGAGTCATTGACCTCAATCGGGTCATGGTTGTTGACGGCGAACGTGACCTTACGTTTCACAAGCCGATGCCCGTCGCTGCGAACGTGACGGCGGACGCCCGCGTGAGAGGAATTTATGACAAGGGTAAGGAGAAAGGCGCGATCATTCAGAACGAGGTGGTGGTCAGAGATGGGAGCGGCGACAAGATCGTCACAATCCTTTCGTCGACCTTCGCGAGAGGCGACGGCGGCTTTGGCGGTCCATCGGAGGGGATGCCCGAGCCGCACCGGGTACCCCGCCGAGCACCAGATAGATCACTCGATATCCCGACCCGACCTGACCAAGCCCTGATCTATCGTCTTTCTGGCGACCGAAACCCTTTGCACAGTGATCCCGAGTTCGCCTGTCGAGCCGGTTTTCCAAGACCCATTCTGCACGGAATGTGTACGTATGGGATGACCTGCAGAGCCGTCCTGCAGAGCTATGCCGACTACGATCCGTCTGCTTTTCATCGTCATCGCGCCCGCTTTTCGGCGCCCGTGTTCCCGGGAGAAGTTATTACCGTCAATCTTTGGAAGGACGGTAATTCGATCTCATTCGAAGCTTGCGTAAGAGAGCGTCGGGTTACGGTCGTCAAGAATGGGCAGACGGTGCTACACTGAGCAGGTTCGGGCCGTTCCTTGTGCCTATTCAGCTGCGAGTTTGTCGCGCGCCTTTAGCGGTTCTTGCTGATATGCATGAAAAATCCGCGGCGACGTCTGCATAGAAGGACCGCGCAACGAACCTGAGGCGTTCGGAGCACTTCAACTGCGGGCCTCTAGGGGCGCCATTTCGGCTCAGCGCGCGTGGGCGACAATATGCGAGCCATGCTGCAAGGCCTGCGCGCCTTCAGTTTGAATCGTTAGTTGGCGAGATGGTCGTATTCAGCGTACCGTCTTCCGCGGTGAAGCATCCCCATGAGCTGCAGCGGGTATGACCTGCGATTCTAGGAAGCAGCTCGAATAAGCTGTCGCATCGTATCTTACATACACCAATCATATCCCAGCTGTTTGGTTCACGACATGTCCGGAACCAATCGCTGACAGTGGACCAGTATCGACGGCACAAGAAGCTCCTCATTCTTTGCTAGATCAGCTGATGTACGGGGCGGCATGCCGATTGCTTTAGACTTGAACGACGGTCACAGGCGCGGACCCTATCGAAAGATCGGCGGCGTGAGCTGTCGCACGTATCGAGTGCTGCGCGGAGAGGCAGTTCGAACACCCGACCTCAAACGCGGAGTTTCGCTACCAGGATGTTTCATCTCTCGAAAGCCTCCAGGCGCTGGGGATCGTGATCGCACCGCTCCAGCGGTGACACTGAACGAGCTAAGAGCCTCTCGAATGCAAAAAAGTCGGATCGACCTTGCAACCATTATCGACCTTGATCCCGTCGGGATCGACCTATTTCGCGGCAACAGTCCGAACGCAAGCGAGCAACGGGTATTCGGCGGCCTAGTGATCGGACAAGCGATGTTTGCAGCGTGTCGCACAGTCAAAGCCCGACTGCCGCATTCACTACATTGCTACTTCATCCACACCGGCGATCCTCAGGTGCCCTTGATCTACAAGGTCGAGCGCCTACGCGACGGTAAAAGTTACTCGACCAGGCGCGTCACGGCGATGCAGCGCGGTCGCGCAATCGTTTCGGTCATGATCTCGTTTCATAAGGGTGAGGAAGGCGCGTTCGAACACCAGGATAAAATGCCGGAGGTGCCAGGGCCGGAGCATTTCGCAGCCGAAGAGTTGTCGAAGCAATCACTATATCCAGATCTACCGGAAATTGTTCACCGCTACTATGAACCTGATCGTCCGGTTGAGCTTCGTCCCGTCGAGATCGGCCGGTATGTTGGCCAGAAGATCGAGGACGGACGAGTTCATATGTGGATGAAGGCCGCGACAAAGCTGCCCGATGATCCGGCGCTGCACATTTGCGCACTGGCCTATGCCTCGGATTTGTCGCTGCTGGATGCCGTCATGGCACGCTATGGGCGTACGCTGTTCGATGAACGCATTTTGTCCGGAAGTCTTGACCACGCAATGTGGTTTCATCGTCCTTTCCGTGCCGATGATTGGCTGCTCTATGCCAAGGAATCGCCAAGCGCGCAGAGCGGACGTGGCCTCGCTCGCGGGCTGATCTTTACGCGCGACGGCACGCTGGTGGCTTCGGTCGCCCAGGAGGGCTCGGTGCGCGAGCGACGCTGAGCTCGCGCAGTGCGGGGAAAGCCTGGCTTGCGCGAGCGAGCGACAAGTGGCCCGTCCATGCTGCTTGCTAGGGTGCCTTCCCGAGAGCAAAGGAGTAGCTCAACGACCATTTGATGCCTGGCAAATCACATCGTTTCCGATTGGCAGGCGACTGTCGGTACGGTCTTGCCGACGCTCAGGACCTTTCATCCTGCGATGAAGTCTGCGGTGTTAGGACCTTACGCCATCCATAAACACATTCGCCGTGCCGTTGGCCAATCCACCTGCGGCAGGGCAATGCCTGACCATGCGCCTGCGCATTGCACCATCGTACGGAGGCCCGGCATAGACCGCAGTGTTCATCGCGCCAACTCAGGCCGCGCACTGGCTCGGTTGAAGTGCTTCACAAAGCTTTTCGGTTTGCAGATGTCGTAAATAAGACCGACCTTCGCTACCTTGTCGTCGTTGGTCCAGGTGCTTGGCTGGGACATGATTATCGCCGAGCTGACTGTCGCCCGAATACTTAGCTCGTCAGCTCTGAAACTACTAAACCCGGCAGTTGTTACGTCGGTCTCGGGGCGCTTCAGTGTTTGCTGCGGAGGGCTGTGGCCGCCAGGCACGAATCAGATGGGGTCTATCCAATCGCAGAGTTTTGACGAGAAGGCTCGAGAGAGGAAAAGGCGAAGGCGCAGTATGGCTGAAGGTGGAGATTTCAATGCTCACAGCGACAGGTTCGGAAATCCCTTGGGCGGGGCCTCCATTCCCAAAGTCGGAGTACGATTGTCGACAGCAGAAGGTGCTTGAAGCGGTAGCGCATGCCAAACTTGATGCAATTGTGATTACTGCTATCGGCCACCTCAGATATCTTACCGGCTATCATGGATTTGGTGGGTACTTCGCTCCGTTCCCTTTGATTCTAGCACCGGGATATGCCCCGATTCTTGTTGTAAGAGAGTACGATGCCGAGGCTGTCCGCGCCGAAGGATGCGTGGATGAGGTCGTTTGTTATAGACACGCTGGCGATGTTGCCGAGGCCTGTGCTGAGGTTCTTCGCAAGCATCGGCTGCAAGATCAGAGAGTGGGTTTCGAACTCGGATGTTGGAATCTGGCACCGGCCGATGTGCGTGCAGTGCAAGAACTGTGTCCAGGCATGAAAGTCGCCGACGGCTCCCATTTGGTTGCGTCAGTCGCGGCAGTCAAAAGCTCGCTTGAGCTCGATGTGATGCGTCAAGCAATGGCGATAACTGATCTCGCAGTGCGCGTGTTTCGGAACTCGGTTCGCGAAGGCGTGAGCGAAACAGAAACGTACGCAGCCATAGTCGGAGAAGCCAGCAAAGCTGGCGGCGAAATATGGCGATCCGTTACTCTCGTGTTCGGTGATCGGACAAAGATGCCGCACGGTGTTCCGACCCCACACGCACTCCGAAACAATGAACCCGCCATGATTGAGATCGGCGGCGTGAAGCACGGCTATGCCGCAGGGCTGGTTCGCAGCGCGGTGCTTGGTCGGCATCGTGAGGCCGAATTGTTGCACGCTCTTTCGGTTGAAGCGCTCGAATCAGCCATTGGCGCGATTAGGCCTGGGGTAAGCGCGAAGACCGTGGACGCCGCCGCGCGCAAGGTGATTGAGCAATCTGGACGCCCGGGCGCCTTTCGCCATCGTACCGGGTACCAAAGTGGCATCCACTGGACAGAACGAGGGAACCTCAGCCTGGAGCCTGCCGCAGAGGAGATTTTACAGGCGGGAATGACCTTTCATCTTCCCATTATTCTGTTCGGGGAAAACGGTCATCTGTTTGGCTGCAGCGAGCACGTTGTCGTCACAGACTCTGGCGCGGAAGTGCTCAGCCGTACAGATCACAACCTATTTCATGCTGTGGGCTCCACATGAATGGCACTGAAGCGTTTCAACATTTACTGGCGGAAGCAACGGCGTGGCGCCACCATCTTCATGAGAATCCCGAGCTGGAATATCGGCTTTACACCACTGCTAGCTTTGTAGCCGAGAAGCTCGCTTCTTTCGGCGTTGATCAGATCGAAACGGGGATAGCTGAAACTGGTATCGTCGCCTTGATTGACGGCAAATGTGGAAACGGGCCAACGATCGCACTGCGCGCGGATATGGACGCGCTTCCGATACTTGAACATTCCGAGAAGCTCTGGTCGTCGAAAGTGCCGGGCAGGATGCACGCCTGTGGGCATGATGGTCACACGGCCATGCTATTAGCCGCCGCGAAATACCTTGCGACGACTCGACGCTTCAAAGGATCGGTCGCCTTGATCTTCCAGCCCGCTGAAGAGAGTGGAGTGGGCGGCCAAAGAATGGTCCAGGCAGGCATCATGGATCGTTTCTCAATAGCGAAGGTGTTCGGCCTGCACAATGTGCCAGGAATCGAAGTCGGCAAGTTCGGCATCTGCCCAGGTCCGATCATGGCCGCTCTCGACGAGTTCGACCTCATCGTGAAGGGGAGGGGCGGCCATGCCGCCAAGCCTCATGAGGCCGTGGATCCGGTAGTCATCGCCGCACAGATCATCGTCGGCCTGCAAACCTTGGTTTCTCGGAACACAAACCCGATGGAGGCGCTCGTGATATCCGTCACCAAACTCAACGCGGCTCAGGCCTACAACGTCATTCCGGATCAGGTAGAGCTGGCAGGTAGTGTCCGAACTCTTGTGCCCGGCCTGCGCGACTTTGCGCAAGGTCAGATATTTGCGGCAGCGCGAGGCATAGCGCGGGGATTTGGCGCAGATGTCGAATTTGAGTACTGCAGGTCCGCGCCGGTCACGATCAATCATCCGGAAGAAACTAATCTCGCGGTCAAAGCAGCACGCAATCTGGTTGGACCGGCTTGCGTCGATGAGAAGATAAGCCCGCGGATGGGCTCGGAAGATTTCGCCTACATGCTTGAAGCAAGGCCGGGCGCAATCATCTTTCTTGGCAACGGATCGACAGCTGGCTTGCATCACCCGGCATATGACTTCAACGACGATGCACTACCTTACGGTATCGGCTACTGGGTGAACGTCGTCGAGGCGGTCCTGGCTTCGTGACCCTTCGACCGTGCTGCGCGGTCGCCTGGAGTCTCAAACGAGCGCGATCACTCAATTCATGATCGCGTTGCTGGTACTCGAGTGAAAGTCCCAGGGACGAAAAAGGCGCAGGCTCCAAGCGGCTGCGCCAATCACGTATAGGTCTTCAACAGTGAGTTGTTGCGCGCCATGCATTATGGTCGACTGAGAAGAAGAACGGACCTTCAAGGTGGCGATCTCACGAGGAACTGGAGGACCCAACGAAGCGCGGCCAGTGCTCGCGGCGATGCGGCGCAGCGTGTCGTCTTAGCGGCACTTACCAGATGCCGACCGAACTTAGTCGATTATGCTGAATGCTGAACTTCGATGGCGGTATGAAACGGCACAGCGCTGGATTCGACAGCATCTAGACGACCGATTCCGTGAACTTGGCAGTGATGGAACGGGACGTTTGTTTGTGGATTCCTCGTTTGCGATTGACTGAACGAGGAGTTTCATCATGGCAGGATGGCGGCAAGCGGTCGAGTTGGCGA
>Ga0209389_1000156_pt1 | contig 57387 bp, 52 predicted proteins | sample CowpearedBW_FD_187526 | JGI IMG/M metagenome (GOLD analysis project Ga0209389, IMG submission 187526) | Root nodule microbial communities of legume samples collected from California, USA - Cow pea red BW (SPAdes) (version 2) | ecosystem: Host-associated > Plants > Roots > Nodule | place: USA... | reverse complement strand
GAGAAGGGCCGTCAGCTTGGCGTGTGTCGCCTCTTCGTCATTGTGCATGAGCCGAGAATAGCCGGCCACGTCGGCGGCCAAGATCGCTGATAATCTTCGCTCGACTCGGACCCGCTCTTGCACCATGGCCGCACCAGGCCCCACCAACCCACCATACTCTAAACGGATCAGAGCGCAGCGCCAAACGCGCTTTGACGTTTCGGTCATGCGCTTTGAAACGTCAACTGTGCTGACCCGGGGGTGCGCCTGAGCTGACCCGCGGTGCGTACCAAATAGAGATCGAGTCCGGGCCGCCAATGTCGCCTTCTGGCCCGTGGCAGACCTCTTTGAGGTCCGCTCCAGCGTCCGCCCTATCGGGCAAAGCGGACTTGTTGTGCTCGCCGCGAGTTATTCCGGGTGAGGACCCTTAGCGGACCTTCGCTGCCTTGACGGCAGCGAACCCGAACCTGAAGGCTATGAGCCGGCATCCGAGAGAGTGAATGAAGAGCCATCGATACAGGTCAATGAGCGCCAGCGGGTTGAGTTTTGCGATGAAACATCCGAGCGGAGGATGTCGACGTGACGCCTGACCGACCATGGGTGCCGCATGCGCTGGCGTGGGCGCTGGACATTGTCGGCTTGCTTGCCCTCCTCTCTATGGCGCTGTGAGCAGCCGGAAGGAACGGACGGCGTGTTCGTGCGCCAGGAACCGCAACCCTCCTTCGCCAGTTTTCGCTAGCGGGCAGAAGAAGAAGGAGGAGGAAACCAATGCCAGTCGTACTGCTTTGGGTCGTGCCTACAGTTCTCGTTATCGGTGGCATCAGCTACTATTTTATTCGTGTCGTGCACTAACCCTGTTGTTTTGATTATTCGGGCGATGCTGAGTTGCGCCTTGTTCGACGCCTTGGCACTGCCGGAAGCCCAGCGCCTTCCTTGGTCAGGCGCTGGGCGGTTCCTTGAGAAGGGCCGGTTTTGAGCGCCCCCGCATAAGGTTGCGTGACATGCAGGACATGCAAGCGCAGGCGGAAAACTGCGAACGGATGCTGCCGAGTGCGCGCTCATTCGCGATCTTGCCACCGAGCCCCGCAAACGAGAGTTATTCAAGCAGCTAGCCGAGCACCTCAACGCCCTCGCATCAGAGGTCGAGAAGGCGATTGCTGACCAAGCCAGGCATCGAAGCGACAAGTCCACTGACCATGGTTGAGATGATCCAGCGCATGGAACCATGCACCGGCGACGGCGAATGAACTAACATAGTTAATTTTCTTAATCCAAATAACGGCTCTAATTACTTTTTGTACGGGGAGCCAACGCCAGGCCAGGAAGATGATCGCCGCGAATTCCTAAAGACATGCGGAAGATTCGCAGCAGTGACACCTGCGACCATCACTCTCCTGCTGTCGACCTCGCTCACGTCTGACGCAATTGCGAGGTCAGGCGCCCCCCGGTGGCAACAATGGCGGTGGTAACGGTGGCGGCGATGGCAGCCCCAACGGCAAGGACGATAGCAATCGCTGAGTCTCGACCAAGTCTTGCACAATGATTGCGTTTGACCCGATGGCAGCGGCAATGGACTGGCTCGATGCCTATCGGGCACGGGACCTCTCTATCGGCGATCTCTACGCGAGCGACGCTATCCTGGACTGCGGCTGCAAGGGTCGAATAACGATAGTTGGCCGCACTGCGCTGATCGAATACTGGCGACGGCAATTTGACGAAAAGCCAGCTGGTGCGCTGAAGGAGCTGTCGACAGACGGCGATTGGATCGTGGTCTCTTACGCTGTGCCGGACGGCATGGTGCAAGCGTCTCTTAAATTCAACTCATTCGGCGAGATTGTCCGCACTCAATGGGGCCCCTTGCGCATGACGAAGCAAAGCGAACGGGTCACGCTTGAACAGCTTTTCGATCCCGATCTGCAAGCTCGATACGCCGAGATCCTAGACTTGAGAGCGCGGATCAAGGACGCGGTCTCGGCGCGCAACAAGTGGCCCCGGTTCGAGTCCTGAAGGCGACGGAACCCTTGGTGAAAGGCGTTACTAGGCTCCTCTAATGTATTGGCAGCGGCTTGGCTTCATGGCGTCACTCATTTGGCTGGCCATTTTTGCCACCGTGCTCCTCTACTTGTTCTTCGCGGACTGATCGCCTGCCTTGGCGGACCATGTTTTTGCAATGACATCGGCATGCCCTGAAAGCAGCGAACTTCACTGATCCCTGTTTCGGACATCGCCCTAACTCACCTTTGAACCAAAAATTCGGTTGTTGGAAAGCTCGGAACCAGCGTTGTAGGGAGTGGCCCGATGGGGATTGAGCGGTATCGAAACCCAAAGTACTGGCGAATGCGGGCGAAGGAATTCCGCGCCAAGGCCGACAATGCGGAGCATCAGCAAACCAAGCAAACGCTCCGCAACGCTGCCAAGAGTTATGACGAACTGGCCAAGCGAGCCGAGCAAATCCGAATTGTGCAGGAGGCCGCCGAGTAAGGCTGCTTCAATTGGCGTGTATGAGTATTTCGCCGACATGGCCGTCTCCCGGTTGATGTTGAGGCGATTGCCGACAGCGCGAACGAAAAGGCCCCAGCTCCGGGCAATGGGACGAGCTGAGGCCTCTGCCCCTAAAAAATGGCCCCAGCTCGCGGGGATATTGGGGGGAATTGGAGCTGGGGCCAATCGGGGTCACCCTTTGGGAAGGGCGCCGGGAAAACTCGGCAATTGCGCGAACGTTCCTGTCCTAATCAAAAGGTATAAGCTCGGAGCAACAAATAAGGGCCGCTGCTTTGGACAGCGGCCCCTTTTTCGGGTTTCAAACTTCTCGAAATGAAATGACTGCGCCTCCCCGTTGTAGACCTTCGACACGCCGATCAAGATGATGGACTTTCCAGCTTTAGCAGGGCGCTCGATGGCACTCGCAATCAATCTTCGGGCCGATAACGTTTCCGCTTTCGAAATCGAACGGCTATGGGACCAAGTTGCTGACTTTGAAGACAAGCCGTCGATGCGTACCTTGGCGTACCGACCACATCTGACATTCGCGATCTATGACCCACCCGAAATCGAAGAGAAGACGGCGTGGAATGCGATGCTGTCCGCGAGCGCAGGCGGAGTGCAATTGCCTATCGCATTCGGACGAATTAAGTGGTTCGTAGGCCCACCACTTGTGCTGTGGGCTGAGCCCGAAGCAAACGAGATCATTGGAAGGTGGCACGCTTCAATCAGCGCGGCCATCGACCCGGCTTATTGTCGGCCGCATTATCGGCCGGGCGCCTGGACCCCGCATTGTACACTCGGCACACGTATCGCCGATGCAAAGACCAAGGACGCCATTGCCTTCGCGAAGTCCTTCGACCGACGTATCGAAGTGATTTTCGATGTGGTGGATTGCGTCGTCTTCCCGCCCGTACGGGTCATCGCGCAACGGGAGCTGCCGAAGGGTATTCGCTAGGTTCACGACTGCACCGTCAACCGGACGGAAGGTCGGCGCTCAAAAATAACTTTGCAACGTGCCGCACCGCCGGATGTCGAGGGTGGCGCAATGGAAGGCTCCGCCAAATGCGGCATAGTGCAAGAACTCGCAGGGAATGGGCTCGAATCCCCAATTCTCCAACGCACGCATCGTTGCGGTATGATGCGGATCAACGATGACTCGCTTCTCGTCCACCATCAGCACGTTCATGTTGAGCCATTTCCCACATAGCGAGGTAATCCTGAGCATAGGATCGGTTATCGGGTCGGGCTCCGGGGCCACGAGGATGTCCCATTTTTTCAAGACGGCCGGAAGTTGGTCGGCGTCAATGTATTCGGGATTGATCAGAATCTTGCCGGGGCCAAGCGGCAGAATGGTGGTATCGATGTGCATCGGAGTGGGACAGCGACTCTTGATTTCATGAATGCGATAGCCGTCGCCAAGATGCCGACGCAGCCATTCAATGCCGGACGCATTGGTTACGTTGCTGCGGGTCACGAACAGGTCGCGCCCGCAGCGAAAGAAATCGGCGGCGTCAAAGACCGGTTCAAATTCGGTGAGGATGTACGAGATCGGCTCGCCTTTCTCGGGCACGTGAAACTCTGGATCGAACAGCTCGTTCGTCAGCTGCGGCCTGGGCGCGGCGGTCCAGCGCGCGCCACGTCGGAAATAGTCCTTCAGGATCGGACGATAGGAGTGCGTTTCGAAGTAGCGACATGGCCAAACCATCGGCGTTTCAATGATCTCCCCGCCAATCACAAGCAGGCTGTCGCGCGGGCAGGAATTGCAGAAGCCCCACGAGGACCATTCCGGCGTGCCGAAGCGCTTCTTGTGGTCGACCGCTTCCGGCCGCTTTACCACGATGCCCAGCGATTGTAGCAGAGCGACAAAGTGGTCAAGCTCGCGCTGCGCAGGTTCAATCATGATCTTTGGGTAATGGAAGCCTGCGAGCAGCGACTGCGCTCGCGCAGCCATGCCCGGAATGTTGCAGGTGACAACCGGATGGTCGGAGGGGATTGCCGCACCCTCGAGCCTTCCGACTATCACTTCCTCTAGCGGGTCCCACTCGTTGTGTGAGTTCACCGGAGCAGCTCGGCTCGCTGGGTCGGCATCCGCACTGTCAACGCGCGTGACCATGTCCATGCATAAGGCCCTCGTGCGCTACAACAGCCGCTGGCCCCAGAGGTTCCGAAGGTCGGACCACCGTGTGCCGGTCAATGGCAGAATCCCGGATGTCGCCTATGGCCCGTAGCTGACTTATTCCTTGCCTTTGAGCTAGGACCGCCTTTGAACCCGAGCCGAACAACGCTGAAGCTATTGTGATGTCAGCTGTCGACGGTAAACGGGACGCGGGGCCGCGGTTACCTCGACGGCCGCTCGTGACGCCACCAAGACTTCGGCGCGGAGCTTTTGTCTCGCATCTTGCGTTTAGGACCGCGGCGGCCCTTCGCTCGGCCCGGCTGCCTCGTCATGGATCGTGACACCCGCCGACCGCAACCCGGTCAGCAGTACAGTTCTTACAAAGGCAGGATCGAATCCAATATCCTTGGCGTTTGGTGGATGCGCCTCGCTGCCCTTCAATCGGAGCGCCAAGTGCAATTGCTCGCAAAGGTGCTGAACGACAAGATTGACCTGATCGTCAGTCATGATCTGCTTTTCCCGCTACCATTTTGCTACCCAACTAGATAGCACAGATGGAAATAGAGCGGTACGCGATTGGACCGTCCCAAGGATCAACCCCACGAGACTGCCCATGGCCGGGCTCCAAAATCGTCCGCCGATCGGCGCAGACCGGAAGTGACTAGCGGGCAGCTAGGCGTGTACCCATAAACCCAGCGGCGTGGTGCGAAGGCAAGTCTGCTTTGCCCCTATAGCGGCCGAAGTTGTGCGGCACCGCAAAAAAGTAGCGATGAGCAGATGCGAGAGCTAGCGTCGCGGCGTTCGTCCGCGTATACGGTCGAAGCCCTGCTTGATCGCTGCGAAGCGCTTGTCGATGAACGGTTCGTGCTCAGTATCGGTGAAAATATAGGGCCAGTCGTTTTCGATGGCCTCGCGAACCAGTTCGCCCACATAGAGCGGATCAATGCCGTTGTTGATCCGTTCCTGCAATGCCCTGATGAACTCGGCGCGGGGTCCTTCTGTCGGCGGAGGATTGCCGACAGCTCCAGCAAATCGCTGCGGCACATTGCGCCGAGAGTTCATGATCTGCGTGCGGATGACGCCCGGACACAGAACGGATACCCCAATCTTCCTCGGCGCGAGCACGTTACGCATCCCCTCGGACAGCGCCACCACTCCATATTTGCTCACATCGTACGCCGGACTTGGTCCCGTAATCAGTCCGGCGACGGACGCCGTGGAAACAACCTGCCCTCCTTCGCCGTGCGCTTCGATCAGCGGACCGAAAATCTCGAAGCCCCAGATCACCGACATCAGGTTGACGCCGAGGACCCAGTTCCAGCCAGCATCAGTCCACTCACCATAGGTGCCGCCGCCGCCCACGCCCGCATTGTTGACCAATATGTGGATTCTGCCATACCGCGCGACAGTCGCGTCCGCTGCCGCCTGAAGTTCGCCTTTGAGCGAGACGTCAGCTTTCACGCCATCGACATCGACGTTGGTCCGTGTCTTCAGGTCCGCGACCGCTTTTTTCAGCGCCTCTTCCTCGATATCGCAGAGCATGACCTTCACCCCCGCCTGTGACAGCGCGGTCGCGATCCCCAGTCCGATCCCCGAGGCAGCGCCTGTCACGAATGCGGTCTGTCCAGCCAAGTCTCTCATGCGCTTTCCATCTTGCGATGCTTTTGACCCAGAGCCAGGCCTTTGAGAGAGCCCACCTTCTGCGGGTTACGGCCCATGGCCCAGCTACGGCTCATGGCTCTCGAGCTTGCAGTCATCTTCGAGATCGACGCCGCACTGCTCCCACACGTGGGACTCTTGGACGTTTGCCGTTGGTCCTTTCCAACGCCTTCTGCACCCGAGCGCTAAGGGTTCGAAGCTCCGCAAGTTGAGAATTGAGCGACCAGACACGTTGGTGCAGAATGACCATGCGGTCGCAGACCCGATCACGACTACTCATTTACGAGCCCCCAGAACTACAATTGCCAAAAAAATGCTGACGTTGGGCCGGAAATAAACGGGACTTTCAGGCTAACGGTAGCATCGTTTCGCGTACAAGATGTGAAGCGGTACACACACGGCAGAAAATGTACTCCACGCTCGGATACCGACCGATATGGCCCCTTTCTTCTGCCAAGTGCTCAATTCGCATGGGGGATGAGATGGATCGACATCCCCCCGTCATAAATCCGTAATCCTCGAGCAGCGCACGCAGACGTCCGGCTACTTCTTTTTTGGTGTCAACCAATCCTCGTCTTCCAAGGACGGTGCTTGCTTCTGCTGCTCCAGGATTTTCCTGTACTCCTCGGGGATGACCTGACTGCGCGACGTCTCGTGCAGCGTCTGCGGGAACCAGGTCGCAATGCCGGGGAAAGCGATCATAAGCGCAACGCATAATACCTGCAGGATCATGAACTGGAACATGCCGGCATAAATCGTCGCGAGACTCCAGCCCCTGACCACCTGCTTGAGATAGTAGGCCGACATGGCGACCGGCGGCGACAGAAAGGCGGTTTGCAGCACCACCGCAACCAACGCGCCGAACCATATGAGGTCGATGCCCATGCCCTTCACAACGGGATAGAAGATCGGCAGGAACACCAGGACGATGGCTGGCCACTCAAACGGCCAACCCAGCAGAAAAATGAGAAAGAGCACGACAATCAGCATGAAGCTCGGCGGCAACTGCAGGCCGAGCATCGTCTCGGTGATCCAGTTCGCCGAGCCGAGGCGAGCGAACACCGCACCGAAGATGTTCGATGTGACCGCCAGCAACAGGACCATGCTCGACGTCGCCATCGTCGAGGTCAGCGCGCGCTGCAGTCCGGCGAACGAGAACCTGCCATATGCGATGGCCAGCACCAGAGCGCCGACGCTGCCGATGCCAGCGGCCTCTGTCGGCGTCGCAAGGCCCCCGATGATCGAGCCGAGCGTCGCCGTGATGAGCCCGAGCAGCGGCAGCGTGCCGACGACCACCTCGCGCGCAATGTAGCCAACGGAGTAGATCCGCTCATCCTTTGGCACCGGCGGCCCTAGTTTGGGATTCAGGAAGGCGCGGCCCATCAGATAGACGATGTAGATGCCGGCCAGCAGGAAGCCCGGCCCAAAGGCTGCAGCATAGAGATCGGCGACCGACACCCCGAGCACCGGGCCCATCACGATCAGCATGACCGACGGGGGAATGAGAATGCCGAGCGTGCCGCCCGCCGTGATGGTGCCCGCTGAAAGCTTGGCGTCATAACCCGCCTTGGTCATGATCGGCGAGGCCATGATGCCAAGAACGGTGACGGCTGCGCCGACGATGCCTGTCGCCATCGCGAACACGGTCGAGGTCAGGATGACGACGAGGAAGAGTGCGCCGCGCACCGGCGCGAGCATCATGCGGAACGCCGTAAAAAGGCGTTCCATGAGCCCCGCCTGCTCGGTGATGAAGCCCATGAAGATGAACAGCGGCACAGCGGCGAGGAGTTCTTCCTTCATCATGCCGATGGTCTGGAAGTAACCAAGCTCGAAGACCGTCGCTCCCATGCCCCAGTAGCCGAACGAAAAGGCGAGAAAAAGCAACGTGAATGAGATCGGCACACCGATGAAGATCGCGCCGAGCAGCACCAGCAGCATGACGACGCCGATGAGCGCTTCTGCGGTCATATCTCGACCTTCTCCTTGTGCTCGAGCTCGACGCCGGTGCGCGCCATGTAGATGCTCTTGATCAGTTCGGACACGCCCTGAATCAGCAGCAGGAGGCAGGCGAACGGCACGGTGAACTTGAACGGCCACAGCACGGGCCGCCACGGCGTCTGGTCCGAAGTCTCGTTGATCAGCCAGGCGTAGTGAAATTCGTTCCAGCTGATCAGGAACAGCATGATCAGGCTCGGGAAGAAGAAGACGACATAGGAGATCGTATCGATCCAGCCCTTCCTGCGGATCGAGAACTTCTCCCAGAAGAAGTCGGTGCGGATATGAGCGCCCTTGTGCAGCGCGTAGGCGGCGCCAAGCATGAATAGCGAGCCGTACAGCATGTATGTTGCGTCATAGACCCATATGGTCGGCGCGTTGAACAGGTAACGCGCCCCAACCTCGTAAGCGACAGCCAGGACCAGCGGCACCGACAGCCACGAGATGATCGTGCCGGTCCGGTCCGTGAAGCCGTCGATGATCCTGATTATGGCCAGCAGTGCCGGCGGCTGCCTGCCTGTTATCTCAGCCATCCCTCGCCCCTTCCCTTGACCGTCCGGGCGGCGCATTTGCGGCGCGACGCAGAGCGGGCGCATGAGCCGCATCAATGGAGGGCGGCCTGAGCGGCCGCCCTCGGAGGAAGCCCTATTTCTCGAGAGGGAAGTAGTAGTTCGCCATGAAGGAGTACGGCGGGAAATAGGACCGCTTGTACGGCACCACGGCGCTGGCATAGGCCTTCTGCGAGTCGTGCACCTTCTTGAAGAACGGGTTCTTGGCGCTCTCGGCCGCCGCGATCTCGTCCCACTTCTTGATGAAGGCCAGCAGGATCTCCGTCGGCGTGCGCAGGATCTGCACGCCGTGCTTCTGCTGCATCTCGATCAGCGCATCGGCGTTCTGGCGCTGCCACTTGGTCCACCAGACCAGGAATGTCTCGTTGGCCGCCGACTTGATGATCTCCTGATGCTGCGGGCTGAGCTCCTTCCACACATCGCCGTTGATGACGATTTCGCCGATCGTCACGTTCTCATGCAAGCCAGGCGAATAATGGTACTTCCAGACGTTGTGGAAGCCGAGCTGCAGGTCCTCGATGCCGCCGACCCATTCTGCGCAATCGATCACGCCGCGTTGCGCAGAGGGAATGATTTCTCCGCCCGGCATGTTGACCACCGTGAAGCCGAGGGCCTGCCACACTTCGCCGGCCATGCCAGTCTGGCGGCATTTCATGCCCTTCATGTCCTCGACCGTCTGGATCGGCTTCTTGAACCAGCCGAACGCCTGCGGCCCCGCAGGCAGGATGGGGAACACGACGAGGTTGAGCTTGAGCTCCTTCTGATAGAACTCATTGTATAGGTCGAGGCCGCCGCCGTGATAGAGCCAACCCATCACGTCCATGAAGTCCATGCCGAAGGTGCCGCCGGGACCGCCGGTGAACAGGATCGCGGCCTTGTTCTTGCCGGTCCAGTAGCCGGCCACGCATGCGCTCCGTCGAGCACCCTCTTGTGGGTTGCGTCCAGCACCTCGAACGCCGGCACGACCTGGCCAGCGGGCATTGCCTCGATCTTCAGCGCGCCAGCCGACAGCTTGTTCACCCGGTCGGCGAAATAGGTGAAGTTGTCATAGAGCGTGAGCGACGCCGGCCACGTGGCCTGCATCTTCAACACTTTCGTCTGCGCGATGACTGCAGTGGTGGATACGACAAACGCCGAAGCGATCAGGGCAACGGCGACTAACCCCAGAAACATGCGTTTCATGAGCCATCTCCTCCCTTGGACGACGTGACCGGGGCGATCGCTTTTTCTTCGTTGTTCTTGGTCGCCTAACTTCAAACCACGTCTGCCACCATTCTGCCACCATGGCCGCAAGTTGTCATCTTGCTTTCTAGCCGCAGCAAGCGTCAGGTTACCGCAGCGTGGCGCCTTCTTGCGTCGGCCGCGCGGACGGACGTACCGCTGCTTGTTGCACCGTGGCCGATATTCATGCCGACGAAGCCTTGAATGATGATCTCGGAGTCTCTCGGGCGGAGCTGCTTGCTCTATTTGACGTTGTTCGCCGATGTCCGCTTTGCGTGCGCTCGCGGCTCTAAGATTGAGATGTAACCGTTCGCGTCAGCATCGGAAAATGCTTGTTGCCGCCTGCGAACGGCGGAAACTGGACGAAGTCCGCGCGCATGCGCTTAATCACGTCGGAGCTCAGCGCGCGCGAGAGGGCCGCCGGGCTGTCAAACACCAGCTTGTTTCGCTGCATGTGCTCGACCCGCCGCGACGGCAGCCGGTCGACCCAATCGATCCGGGTATAGATCTCGATCTGGCGGACGTCCGGGAAGGTCCGCATGATCGACGGGTGATGCTCGAGATAGTGCAGATGCCAGGCGTTGATGTCGTCCGCCGGCCCGGGATAGTGCACGAGGTAGCTGCACGGGGTGGTCGTGCCGGGGGGATGCGCGGCGACATCGACCGGAAAGGGGCGTGTCAGCATCACCTGATGTGTGACGTCCAATCCGGTGAGATTCGATAATCCGCCGCCGGTTGCGAGGCTGGCGAGCGCTCCGTCGCGCCCCAGCGCAGCTTCGCAAGCAAACAGATCCGGAAACCGCAATTGCAGCGCGAAGGTTGGCCCCGGACCGTCGGCCTTGTAGGGATGATCGACCGATTGCTCCAGCGGCGTGAACAGCAGGCCCTCGGTCATCTCGGTAACTGCCCCGACCAGTACTGCGACGGCATCCAGTGCGTCTGATGCGACGCGCCGTCCGCCCGTCGGGTCGACGAATGTCATGAACAAGGAGATCATGATGGCGCTGCTTCAATTTCCTCATCGACATTCAGATGCGCGACAAGCGCAGCCCGAACATCGTCGGGCCACGGAATGGCGTGGTGATCCACGAGCGAGGTTGCGGCAAGGATCTGGCGTGCGCGCCAGCGCATGCCATCCGAGCCCGAGACGACATGAGCCAAATGCAGCGATGATCCGCCCACCCGACCGATGCGCAGCTTGAACGTCAAGAGATCGCCGAACATCGATGGGCGGGAGAAATCGCAGGTGAGATGCACCGTGGGCGTGCCGATCTTGCGGAGCGTGATCAATCCGGGCCAGGGAAATCCGATCGCCTCCCAGAAATCTTCGACGACTCCGTTGAGCATGTTCAGATAGGCCGGGAAGTAGGCGATTCCGGAGGGATCGCAGTCCGCGAACCGCAGCTTGCGGTCGAACGAGAACGCCGTCATCAGATCGCGACGACCGGGTGCCGGATGACACCGACGCCGTCGACCCCGGCCTCCACCACGTCGCCCGGCCACAGCCATTCCTGCGGAGTCATGCCTGCGCCCACCCCTTCCGGCGTTCCCGTCGCGATGATGTCGCCCGGCTCCAGCGTCATTCCGGACGAAATGTCGGCAATCAGGGCCGGAATATCGAAGATCATGTACTTGGTATTGGAGTCCTGCTTCGTGACCCCGTTCTTCGTCAGCCACAGCCGCAGGTCATGTGGATCGGCAATCTCGTCCGCCGTCACGATGCAGGGGCCGAACGGCGCATAGGTGTCCATGCCCTTGGAAAAGATCCACTGCCCAGCCCGACGATTGTCGCGCGCGGAAATGTCGATCATCACCGAATAGCCGAACACGTGGTCCATCGCCTTCTCGGCCGCGATGCGCGTCGCGGTCCTGCCGATGATGACGGCAAGCTCGACCTCCCAGTCGAGCTGCTGCGTCATCTTCGCATTGTGCTGGATCGCCGCGCCCGGACCGATCACGGAGGTCGGCGGCTTGGAGAAGACGACCGGCTGTTTCGGCAGATCCTTGTCCGTGTCCAGGCTCTTGGCGGACTCCGCGACATGCGCGCGATAATTCAGCCCGATGCCGAAGATGTTCTTGCGGGGCCGCGGGATTGGCGCCTGGAGCCTCACGTCCTCGAGGGGAACGGCAGCGCCGGCCGGCAAGCGCCCATTGGCGCTTTCGAGGCCATCCTTGAGCGCCGGCAACAGCGTCGCGTTGTTGTCGATGAATGAGAGCATGTCGTTCGGCCATGCCAGACCGCACGATGCGCCGAGGCGCTCGACATCGACGACCAGCCCGTTGACGAGCACTCCAAGCCGGGCACCGCCGGAGCCGAAGGTATAGGTCACGAGACGCATGGAAGCTTGATCCGACTCTTTCCGTTGAAATTCGCAGCGAGCAACGTGATGTCAGGCCGCCGGCTGATGGCCGGCATTGTCGCCATAGGCTTCTTCCCGATAGAGCCCGAGACCTTCGATCACAGGCAGGTCGTTGAAGCAGAACAGGCAGGCGTCCTCGCTCGTGGAGGCATTGCCGTGCTCATGCCAGGCCCAGGACGGTACGCAGAAGATGTCGCGCTCCTGCCATTCGAAGCGCTTGCCTGCGATGACGGAATAACCGCGGCCCTTGGCGACCTGGTAGATGAAGCTGCCGGTGTGCCGGTGCGATGTCGTCTTCTCGCCCGGCCGCAGCATTTGCATGCTCGCGCCGATCGTCTGCATCACGTGCCCGCCGGTGACCGGATTGACATAATTCATGAGGATGCCGTCGTAAGGCGAGCCGTCGGTCGCAGCCGCATATTTCTGCAGGGCTTCGTAGGTCGGCTCCCACTCATATTTGAACATCGGCGAATAGCCCTTCGACCACGGCGCGTTCACCGGGCGAAGCCCGGGGTTGCCCCAGGTCTTGGTCATGTCGTCGACGGGATAGCCGGACTCTTCCTGCTGGATGTTGGGATGCACCACGAAGAAATTGGCTTCGAGCGCGTTGACGAGCGGGATGTCGAGCCCGTCCTGCCAGATGCACACCGAGCCGCCGGCGTCGACCCCGTGCTCGTGCCAGGTGCCGTTTGGTGTGAGCACGAAATCGCGGGCTCCTAACGTCATCTTGTGGCCGTCGACGACGGTGTAAGCACCCGAGCCTTCCATGATGAAGCGCAGGGCCGAAGCCGAGTGCGCGTGGGCCGAGGCGACCTCGCCGGGATGCATGACCTGCAAGCCCGAATAGAGCCAGCCGACGGCTGCCGATACGTCGCGACGACCGGGATTGTTGAGATAGATCACCCGGCGCCCGGCTTTTTCGGGAGAGACCAGCTCGACCGAGCGCAGCACATGTTCGCGCAGATCGCCGTAGCGCCAGAGCACGGGAACGGACGCCGATTGCGGCTGCCATGGCTCGATCTTGTTGGCGACCGTCCACAAAGCACCGGCTTCGTATTTCTCGAGATCCTTGTAGTAGGCCTTGAGCTCCGGAGTGTCCTCGACATTGGCCCGGCCGATCACGTTGTCCCGCATCTCATCCTCCAAGTCCTGTGGCGTCTTAGGGCGTTCGTTGGATCGAAGCGTGCCATCCATTGATGGCCGTCGCCAGGGATCGACCATCCAGTTCCAAACGGAGATGGCCGGGAACATCGTCGTAGAAGGCCAACGAGATCTGCGCCGGCTTGTCGGCCATTGCGCTCGCGCTAAGATGCCGAGATGAAGCCTGCATGGCGGCAGCCTTGACGCGAGGCAGCTTGAGCATCGGCCCTACCCTGTCACTGGTCACGACCGCGCCCGAACTGGGATGGCGGCATGTCCGGCGTTGACTTACTTCATATGTAAAATTATGGTAATGCATATTTCTGGAGGACGCAATGGCTGAACGGTCTTTCGCTCGCGAGGTCGAAGATCTCCGGCTCGGCGCGGGCGACATCTTCCGCGGCGAAGGCATCCTCGCCATCACCAAGGCGCTGCTGCAATCCGGTGTGGCCTATGTCGGCGGCTACCAGGGCTCGCCGATCTCGCATCTGATGGACGTGCTGGCCGACGCCAAGGACGTGCTCGACGATCTCGGCGTCGTGTTCCAGAGTTCGGCCAACGAAGCGGCCGCCGCGGCGATGCTCTCGGCATCGGTGATGTATCCGCTGCGGGGTGCGGTGGCCTGGAAGTCCACGGTCGGCACCAATGTCGCCTCCGATGCGCTCGCCAATCTCGCCTCCGGCGGCGTCACCGGCGGCACCATGATCATCGTCGGCGAAGATTACGGCGAAGGCTCCTCCATCATGCAGGAGCGCACCCACGCCTTCGCCATGAAATCGCAGATGTGGCTGCTCGATCCACGGCCCGACCACGACTGCATCGTCAACCTGATCGAGAAGGGTTTCGAGCTCTCGGAATGCTCGAACACGCCCGTGATGCTGGAAGTTCGCGTTCGCGCCTGCCACATGCATGGGAGCTTTGCCTGCAAGGACAATGTCAGGCCGGCGCACACGATCAAGGACGCGCTCAATAATCCCAAGCGCGACGTCGGCCGCATCGTGCTGCCGCCGGCGGCCTATGAGCATGAGCAGGAGAAGATCAAGACGCGCATGCCCGCGGCGATCGGCTTCATCCGCGACAACAAGCTAAACGAATGGATGGGACCGAAGCGCGGCAAGGTCGGCATCATCATGCAGGGCGGCATGTACAACAATGTCATCCGCGCGCTGCAATATCTCGGGCTCTCGGATGCCTATGGCAATACGCAGATCCCGCTTTACGTCATGAACGTCACCTACCCCGTGATCGACACGGAAGTTGCGGAGTTCTGCCTCGACAAGGACGCCGTCCTGATCGTGGAGGAAGGCCAGCCGGAATATCTGGAGCAGGCGATCAATACCGTGCTGCGGCGCAAGGACATCCAGGCGCGCATCCACGGCAAGGACGTGCTGCCGATGGGCGGGGACTACACCGCGCAGGTGCTGCTCGGCGGTGTCAGGGAGTTCCTCGAGAAGACGGAGCCGAGATTGCTCGGCAACAGGCCGCCGGCACCGGATGCCGTTCCCGTGCTCAATCATCCGGCGGTCGAGAAGCTCAAGCAGGTCGTGCCGGCCCGGCCGCCGGGCCTGTGCACCGGCTGCCCGGAACGGCCGATCTTCGCCGCGATGAAGCTGGTGGAAGAAGAACTCGGCGAGCACCACGTCTCGGCCGACATCGGCTGCCATCTGTTCTCGATCCTGCCGCCCTTCAACATCGGCGCGACGACGATGGGCTTCGGCCTCGGTCCGGCCTCGACCTCCGCATTCAACGTCAAGGCCGACAAGCGCTCGATCGCGGTCATGGGCGACGGCGGTTTCTGGCACAACGGGCTGACCAGCGGCATCGGCAACGCCGTCTTCAACAAGCATGACGGTGTATTCGTCATCGTCGACAATTTTTACACCTCGGCAACCGGCGGCCAGGACATCCTGTCGTCCCGCGCGGTCAACAAGCGGCGCAAGACCAACAATTCGATCGTGCAGGCCGTGAAAGGCATCGGTGCCCAATGGGTGCGGCAGATCGACCGCACCTATGACGTCGGCAGGATGCGCGACACGCTGAAGGAGGCGCTGACGACGAAGGATGAGGGTCCCAAGGTCATCGTCGCCTCGTCCGAATGCATGCTGAACAAGCAGCGGCGCGTGAAGCCGCAGACGAGCAAGGCGATCAAGGACGGGCTGCGTATCGTCAAAGAGCGCTTCGGTGTCGATGAAGACGTCTGCACGGGCGACCACGCCTGCATCCGCCTGTCGGGCTGCCCATCCCTCTCGGTGAAACAGCTCGACGACCCCCTGCGCGACGATCCGGTCGCCGCGATCGACAATTCCTGTGTCGGCTGCGGCAATTGCGGCGAGGTCGCCGAGGCCGCCGTGCTGTGTCCCTCGTTCTATCGCGCCGACGTCATTCACAATCCGACCCGCTGGGACAGGTTCAAGTCGAACATCGCGATGACGGTGATCGGCTGGCTGCAACGGCGGCGCGAGCGCCGCCGACCGGCGCTCGAGGCGCTGACATGAGAGACGAGACGGTTCGACTTGCGCTCCCCGCGGCCGGGGAAGCGACCGAGCGCCCGATCTCGATCGCGATCCTCGCCATGGGCGGCCAGGGTGGCGGCGTGCTGACCGACTGGATCGTCCAGCTCGCGGAGAACCACGGCTGGGTCGCGCAGTCGACCTCGGTGCCCGGCGTCGCGCAGCGGACCGGCGCCACGATCTACTACATCGAGGCGATGCCGCCGCTCGATGGGCGCAAGCCAATCCTGTCGCTGATGCCGACCCCCGGCGATGTCGACGTCGTGATGGCGGCCGAATTCATGGAAGCGGGACGCTCGATCCTGCGCGGCCTGGTGACGCCGGACCGCACCACCCTGATCGCCTCCAATCACCGGTCCTTTGCCATCGGCGAGAAGATCGCGCCGGGCGACGGCATCGCCGACGACGGGGCCGTGCGAGGGGCGATCGGTGTTGCCGCCAAGAGCGAAATCATCTTCGACATGAACGCCCTGGCCATCGCACATGGCAGCGTCATTTCCGCTGCGATGTTCGGCGCGCTCGCCGCCACAAGCGTGCTGCCGTTCGACCGCGACAGCTATCTCGCGGTAATTCGCGCCGGCGAGAAGGGAGCCAAGGCGAGCGTTGACACCTTCCAAGCCGCTTTTGAACGTGTCCGCGTCGGCGCGCCCGATGCCGCCGCAGCCCCCCAGCCGGAGAAAAACAAGCAAAGCCCCTCGCCTGCGCGCTTCGATCCCCGGCTGGCCAAACTGCTCGAACGGCTCAAACACGAGCTGCCGCAGCCCGCACGCGACCTGGCCCATGCCGGCCTGAAAAAGGTGGTCGACTTCCAGGACATCGCGTACGGCGCCGAATATCTCGACATTCTCAGTGGGCTGCACGCCGCCGATCGCAGCGCCGGTGGCGCGGACAGAGGCTTTGCCTTCACACGGATGGCTGCAAAGTACCTCGCCAATGCCATGACCTATGACGATGTCATTCGCGTTGCCGACCTCAAGACACGCTCGGCGCGCCGCGCGCGGATCGAGGGCGAGCTGGAACTGGCGCAAGGTCAGGTGCTGCAGACCACCGAATTCATGCACCCCCGCATGGAGGAGATCATGGGAGTGCTCCCCGCGGGCTTTGGTCGCTGGCTTGAGACCAAGCCGCGCCTGATGGGATGGCTCGATCGCCGCGTCAACAGGGGACGCCGGGTGCGGACCTATTCGCTGCCCTGGTTTCTCGCGCTCTATGTCGTGGGCGGTCTCCGGGGCCTGCGCCGCCGCTCGCGCCGCCACGCCATTGAGACGGCGCATCGCGACGAATGGCTCAAGGCTGCCACCGAGTCGGTCCACACCAATTACCAGCTCGGCGTCGAGATCCTGCAATGCCGCCGGCTGGTCAAGGGCTATTCCGATACCCACAGCCGCGGCCTGTCGAAGTTCGACAGGACGCTGGCCGCGATCACGCTGGTTGCACAGCGCGAGGATGCCGCCGACTGGGCGCGCCGCCTGCGGGAGGCGGCGCTGAAGGACGGCCCGGGCAAGCAGCTCGACGGCGTGATCCAGACCATCAAGAGCTTCGCCTCATGAGATTGACCTTAGCGCCGGATTGCCGTTCAAGCTGACGCGGGTCAGAATCGAGCTGCTTGACTGCGATTCCCGGTGCGCTAATCGGGGCTGACGATCTTCGGAATACCTCCGCCAGACAAACCCCGACCCCTGGTCACGCAATGCCGGCAGCACTCAAAGAGAACATCGTTCCCCTCGGGCAGATCGAGACCCGACTCTGGCTGCAGCTGCTGTCGCTACACGGTGACATCTTCGCGTCGCTGAACGCGCTTCTGATCTCGGAGTTCGGCTTGTCGCTGGCGAAGTTCGACGTGCTTGCTCAACTCGACCGCGACAGGAACGGCCTCGCGCTCGGGCAGTTGTCGCAGAACCTGAAGGTTTCCGGCGGCAACGTCTCGGGTTTGGTGCAGCGTCTCCTTGCCGACGATCTCATCAGCAAGGAGATGTCCAGCGAGGATCGTCGGTCCTTCATCGTCCGCCTCACGCCGAAGGGCGAAGCCCTGTTCCGGAAGGCCGCCGACATGCACAAGAGACATCTCAGCCAAAGGCTCGAGACCATTTCGGCCGGCGAACTGGACACCGCGCTGTCGGTGCTGCGGTCGCTTTCGGCAAAAATTCGTACCCAGAGCAAGAAGCAAAGTCGCAAGAAATAATGGCGAAAGAATCCAAGAGCAGGTGGAAATCCGGCCCGCCCCGATCAAGGGACCAGCTGCAAGCCTACATCCCCTATCTGTTCAATCGGCTGGCAAATCGCTGGAACCTCGACCAGAACCGCGATCTCAGCGAGCACGGCATCAACAACGTCGTGTTTCGAACACTGTCGATCCTGTTCATCTACAAGACTCTCACCGTCAACGAGGTCGCGGTTCTCGCCGTGACCGAGCAATCGACCGCCAGCAGGATGGTCGAGTCGATGGTGTCCTCGGGTCTCGTCAAGCGCGAGATCGCCGAGGACGACCAGCGCCGCCGGGTGGTGGCGTTGACGCCAGACGGCGAGGCGCTGTTGCGCAAGATCTGGCCCATCATGGAAAAGAACTATGAGCGGCTGACCGCCGGCATCGATCCGGACGAGATCGAGATCTGCGCGCGGGTGCTCGCCAGGATGGTCGAAAACATCAAGCAGAACCAGATCTGATCCATCAGGGGCCGAGGCCGACCAGGCTGGTGCCGCCGCAGACATACAGCAACTGTCCGGTCACGAAATCCGAGCGCTCGTCGAGGAAGAATTCGACCGCGTGCGCCACGTCCTCGCGCGCACCGAGCCGGCCGACCGGGACGTTGCGCGCCATTCGCTCCTGCCGCTCGGAACCCTTGGGGATGATGCCCCAGAAATTGTCGGTCAGGATCGGGCCCGGCGCGACGACGTTCACCGTGATGCCGCTGGACGCCAGCTCCAGCGCCCATGTCCGCGCCATGCCGTGCACGCCGGCCTTGGTGGCGGAATAGGCCGAGCGGGTCACGGCGCCCATCGCCGCGCGCGAGCTGACGAACACGATGCGGCCGAAACGGCGCGAGATCATGCCTTCCAAGGCGGCCTGGGTCAGGAGCATCGGTGCGCCGAGATGCAGCTGCGCAAGCTCCAGGATGTCTTCGGGCTTCGCATCCGGCAACAGGTTCGGCAGGATGATGCCGGCATTGTGCACGAGGCAATCAATCGCGTGGTTGGCGCCAATCTCCTGCGCGATGGCCCGCGTCTCCTCAAGGCTGGTCAGGTCCGCGCAATAGGCCGCGAGCAGATCGTGCGTCCAGCCCGGCTTCTCCAGCCCCACCGAGACCACGCGCTGTCCCTTGTCGACCAGCCTCTTCGCCAGCGCTTCGCCGATCCCGGAATTTCCGCCGGTGATGAGTGTGGTGCGGGTCTGGCTCATGATCGCTGTCCTGCGGGCTTTTCGGGTCAGACCTGCCGCCGCTTCATCTCGCGGAGATCGAAGAACGCGCCATCCTGCATCAGCCTGGCGACGAGGTCCTTCAAGCCGCCGCGCTGGATCTTCTCGGTTGCGGTGAGCGGCAGCCGCTCGACGAAGCAGATCCAGCCGGGCGCCTTGTAATAGGCCATCTGCTCCAGGCTCCAGCGCACGATGGCCTCGGCCAGCGCGCGGTCGGCGCCGGCCTGCTCGGCGATGATGACGGCCGCGACCTCGTCGCCACGCAGCTGATCCGGGGTCGGCGCAATCGCGGCCTGCCGGATCGCGGGATGACGATTGAGGACCGATTCGACCTCGACCGCGGCGATGTTCTCGCCGGAGCGGCGGATGACGTTCTTCTTGCGGTCGACGAAATGCAGATCGCCATCCGCATCGCGCGAGACGATATCGCCGGTGTGCAGCCAGCCTTCGGCCCAGGCCTCCGCCGTGGCCTCGGGGTTCTTGAGGTATTCCCGGAAGAAGCCATAGCGCGGGTCCGCGCCTGCCCGCCGCACCAGCAGCTCGCCCGGCGTTTGCCCTGGCGTATCGACACCTCGATCATCGACGATGCGAGTCTCGATCTCCGGTGCCGGGCGGCCGAAGCAGCTGGTGCCGACCTTGCGCGGCTCAAGGTTGGCGGCGATCACGCCGCCACTGCCGGTCTCGGTCATCGCCCAGGCCTCGATCAGCGGGAAGCCGAAGCGCGCCTCGAAGGGGGCATGAAGCAGCTTGTCGACGCCGGCGCCGAACCCGAAGCGCACATTGTGCTGCCGGTCCTGTTCCGACGGCACGGCGCTCATCAGCATGGACGGCATGACGCCGAGATAGTGCAGGCACGTGGCGCGGCTTTCCCTGACCGAGCTCCACCAGCTGCGCGGGTGAAATCGATCGAGCATGGTCAGGCTGCCGCCGACCGAGACCATCGCCATCAGCGAGACCGCCATCGCGTTCATGTGGAACAGCGGCAGCGGCGTGATCATGCGCTCGCCATCTGGCTCCAGGCCGATCAGCCCGCCGGCGTCGCGATACCAGTTTCCGCTGTGCAGGAAATATTCATTGGTGAGGACGCAGCCTTTCGGTTGCCCGGTCGTACCGGAGGTGTAGAGCAGCGCGCATTCGGTTGCGCTGCCCGCCGGCCGCAACGGCCGCGCACCGTCGTATGGCGCGGGAACGTCGCCGTCGTCGGTGACGACTGGGATCGGCCGGCCGGCCTGGCGCGCCGCCGTCGCCACCTCGGCGCAGCGCTCGGCGAGAACGAAGGCGGCATTCATCTCGGAATGGGAGATGATGTATTCGAGCTCGCTCATGCGCAGATCGGGGTTAATCGGCACCACGGAAACGCCAAGCGCGTTCAGCGCAAACCACAGCTCGATGAACACCGGCCGGTTCTGGAGCAGAAGCCCGACCCTGTGCCCTTCGCCATAGCCGCGGTCCGCGAACGCCTGCCGCCGGGCCTCGATCCGCGCGAACATCGCGCGGTAGGAGATCTCGCCGGCTGCGACGCCGTAGATGCCGGCGGTCTCCGGCAACACGTTGAGGAAGCCGGCCTCGCCGCGGCGTAGCGCGGTGTCGCGAAAGCGGGCGTAGACTGTGGTCGCAGCGGTCAAGATTCACTCACATGAAAAGCTGAATATTGCCGAATGGCGCGTCGAAATTGACGAGATCGACGCGCTTGAGCTTGATCTTCAGGCCGTCGCCGACCTGCACGAGATCGTGCGATGCCCATCCCGAATAGCGCTCCAGCAAGTCGCCGCGCGTCTCGGTGTAGATGTAGGACGTGCGCGCCCTGAACACGCCGGCCGCAGCATCGCAGGCGATGATACGTGGCGCCTGAAGCAGATGGTGGCACCGGCTCTTCGGCTTCTGGCTGAAGGTGCGTTCCCCGGCGAGGCGTTCGACCCGCACCTTGAGCAGCAGCAGATCCTCGTACATCAGGGAGGGCTGGAGCACCGGGTCCTGCTGCTGCCATTCGAGCGGCATCCAATAGCGCCCTTCGGGATGAAACAGATCGAGCCAGCTCTGCCACTGCATGGTGTCGAGCAGCTCGGCCTCCCGATAGATGAAATCCGTGACGGCTTTCTCGTCGATCATTCCGCGACCTCGGCATGCTTGTCCATGCCCATGGTCATGAATTTGGCCCAGGCGTGAAACTGGTTGCGCATCTGCCGCTCGGAGGTGCCGTTGATGACGGCGGTGACATCAGGCTGTTCGTCGGGCTCGTAGAGGCGGCGCAGATTGATCCACTGATTTCCGTTGGACTTCAGGCCTTCCTGCGCGCGCTCGTACATCTCGAGGTCGTCGTGCCCGACGATCGAGGTCGGCGCGTTGATGAAGCGGTTGTACATCAGGGCACGCTCGTAGAGCTTGTCGGGCGCGCCGACCAGGCGATAGACCCAGCTCTCGACCAGCGTCCTGTCGACCGCGATCGGGATGAAGTTGCGCAGGATCTGGACGGCGCCCTTGACCATGACGTTCGGGAAATAGACGGTGTTGTGCCTGATATCGCCCAGGATTTCGTGAGCCCGCGTCTCGCCATAGGCCGCGACCATCTGCTCGAGATAGCCGTCGACGTCGGAATAGTTGGAATGGATCGAATTGGCGACGCCGGTGTGGCCATGGCCGTTGGGCCAGATCCGGATGCCGCTCTGCTCGTAGAATTCGTACGGGCTCATGAACGGGCCGTAGAGCTGCACCGCAATCGGCGTCTCCGTGGAATCGCCCTGCTCGCGTTTCCAGACCTTGACCGCGGTACCCGCCGAGCTCTCGTGCGCGACCATGGGATGGCAGGTGTCGGTCTGGTTCTCGACCAGCATCTTCCAATTGCAGGTGTGCATATAGCGGATCGGCGCGGCCAGAACCTCGAGCTTGCCCTGTGGCGAGCGGTCGACCATGTTGTCGATGGTCGAAAGGCCCGGACCGAAATAGTCCTCGAAGGACACGCCGGTCCCGCTCAGCCGCGCGAAGATGAAGTCGCGATAGATCGCGACGTTCTTGATTCTCGACAGGCCTTCATTCGCCTGGGTGTCACCGAAACCGGTGCTCTCATAGCCCTTCTTCAAGGGGATCGCGAGCAGCGAGCCGTCGGTCCTAAACGACCATGCGTGATAGGGACAACGAAAGAACTTTCCGGCATTGCCGCAAGGCTCGGAGGCGATCTTGACGCCCTTGTGCGGACAACGGTTGTAGAAGACATGAATGGAGCCGTCGGTATGGCGGCTGGCCATCACCGGCTGCCGGCCGATATTGGCGGTGATGAAATCGCCGGGCTTCGCCAACTGGCTCGCATGGCCGACATAGACCCAGCTGTTGGGAAACAGATGCGCCATCTCGAGCTCGAAGATCTCAGGATCGACGTAGACGTCGCGATGCACCTCCGCCTCGCGCACCAGCGCTGCGATCGACCGCGCATTTCCAGCGTATCCAGCCATGACGTTCCAGTCCCCTCGTCCTAGAGATCCAGCACCAGCCGTTCCGATTTTGCGCGCGATACACAGATCTGCATGACCTTGTTGGACGCCTTCTCGGCGTCGCTCAGGATGACATCGTGATGATCGGGAACGCCTGCGATCACGCCGCACTGGCAGATGCCGCAATCGCCGCGACGGCAGTCGGAGAGAACCTCGTGCCCCGCCGCTTCCAGCGCCTCGATGATGCTGCGATCGGCCGCGACGGTGATGACCTCGCCCGTCGATCTGAGCTCCACCTCGAACGGACGGTTCGGCGCGCCCGGTGGCTCGGCCTTGAAGAGCTCGTCGTGGATGCGATCGGCGGCGATGCCCCTGGCGAGAGCTGCAGTCTTCACCGCTTCGATCATGCCCGCGGGACCGCAGACATAGACATGGGCGTTCGCAGGCGAGCCGTGCAGCGCGGCGGCGATGTCCAGGCACGAGGCGTCGTTGTCGTAGTGGATGGACAGAGTGCTCGCGCACACCGTCTCCAGCTGCGGCAGGAATGCCAGCAGACCTGGCGCCCGTCCGGCGTAGTGAAGATGGTGGGCAACGCCCCTCGCCTTGAGCTCGGCCGCCATGGACAGGATCGGCGTGATGCCGATGCCGCCGGCGAACAGCAGCGCAGGCGCATCGTCCTCATGCAGCGGGAAATTGTTGACGGGCGCCGAAGCCGTCACGACATCGCCGATCTCGAGCGCATGCATGAAGGCCGAGCCGCCGGTCGACGTCCGCTCGCGCAGAACGCCGAGCGCAAGGACTCCCTCAGGCAGGCCCGGCAGGGCCATCAGCGAGTAAGGCCGGTCTCCCCCGCTTGGCAGCGACACGCGGATATGCGCTCCCGCCTGCCATCGCGGAACCGCACCGCCTTCCACGCCGAACAGAAGGCTTCGGATCGTCGGCGTCTCCGCCGCGACCGATTGCACCTTGAGCCTCAGCGGATGCGTGTCCATTGGCCGGGTCTAGCAATATATGAATTTGCATATTTTTAGACATATAATAATTTGGATGTCAATCGCTCGCTCGGGTCGACACGCGCTGGACCCCAACCCGAGGCCTGGCGCCGGCCGCCCCTATTCGATCGGCGCCGGCCGCACCAGCTGGAAGAGCTCGCGAGGCCTCGCATACCAGCCCGAGCCGTGCATGCGGGCAATGAGGTCGAGGTTGACCGTATCGATATGGCCTCGGCGCGCGTCGATCACGAACTGCTCGGCCACGTGAGCGCAGACGATCTCGCCGATCACGGCGATTTGCCGGGGCCCGGTCTCATGGACCGAGAGGGAGCGACATTCGAACGCAACCGGGCATCCCTTGATGAGCGGAGGCGAAATCATCTGCGCGGGGAGCGTCTCCAGCCCCGCAATCTCAATCTCGTCGATCTCGGAGGGAGCATCGACCGCGGTCGCGTTCATCGCTTCTGCCATCTGGTGCGGCACCAGGTGGACGGCGAACTCACCCATCTCGACGATATTCTGCGCCGTGTCCTTCAAACCTCGCTGCGGATGACGCAGCAAGCCGAGCACCACCGTCGGCGGCTCATGCCCGAGAACATTGAAGAAACTGAAGGGCGCCGCATTGGCGATCCCATCGCGGGACCTCGTCGTCACCCACGCGATGGGTCGCGGCGTAACGGTGGCGGTAAGGATCTTGTAGCGGATATCCGCCGGAAGCTGACCCATATCGAAGAGCATCGGTCCCCCAATTGCGCGCGCGAACGGAGCTGACGGCTGAGAAGTTGCGCCCCGCAGCCAAATGCGAGACGGTTTATTTGGTCATATACATATGACGAGGTCAAATAAGCGCGCGACGGCATCAGCCGCTGTCGTGATGCCCTGCTGCCGAACTTCACCGCCCTATCCGCACCGATCTTCGACCAGGCCGGATTCAAGATCGCGGCCATCACGATACGAGTCTCTTATCTAAATGGTGCGATGACGCTCGATACGTGACAGATCAGGCATTATTCCGAGCCCCGGGTCTTGGTCCAATTCAATCATGCCTTCCGTCACGTTGAGGACCGGGCCGCAAAACAGATCGCGCAATGGATTGTCGTTGGCATCGACTTCCAGCCAGCCATCACCTCCGATACCGGCAAGGAGATGCGCCGATGCAAGCAAGCCGAGGCCTCCACCGAGATAGTGCGGGCAAAACGTCTTGCCCACCTTCAGAATGTCGCGCGCCAGTGGGGCGCAGACACTGAGGCCGCCCCATTTCGCAATATCAGGCTGAATCACGCCGAGCACGTCTTCGGCCAAAACCTCCTTGAAGCCTTCGACGCTCGAAATGTTTTCGCCCGCAGCAATCGGCATCTTCGCTATGGCGCGCAGCCTTCGCCATTCCTCGCGCGGGCGATCGGCGCGAATCGGCTCTTCCAGCCAGCGCAGATCGAACTCGGCAAGCCGCGGCAGCATCTCCATCGCCTGCGTGACCGACCAGCCCTGATTGGCATCGGTGGCAAGCATGCTGGCGCCGACGATCTGACGCAGCGTGGCCAAATTGGCGAGGTCGGTCTCGGCGCCGAACCCGACCTTCAGCTTCAGCGCGCGATGGCCGCGCTTGAGCGCGGCCTCCGCCGTCTGCGCGGCACCGCCGGGATTGATGCCGCTGGCATACACCTTGATCTTGCGCGACTGACCGCCGAGAAGCCGCCACAACGGCAAGCGCCGGCGGCGCGCCGAGAGGTCCCACAGCGCGAGATCGATGCCCGAAATCGCCTGCGCGAACGGACCGGGTTCACCGCATTGAAGCGCCAGAACTTCGGTGCCCTTGGTCAGCGCTTCGAAGGCCTGGCCAGGACCGTCGAACTTGCGTCCGACGAGGCTGGGGGCGAGCACCTCGTTGACGAGCCGGGCGCGATGCTCCGCGCCCGGAGCTGGAAAATTGGACCAGGCCTCACCCCATCCCTCAACGCCGTCCTCATCGACAGCGCGAACGAAAACGGCGGGACGGTTGAGCATCTTGCCGAACGACGTCACCACCGGCGTCGCCAACGGATAGCGATAGCAGAACGCCTCGATCGAGCGGATGGTGAAGCTGTCAGTCATGTTGCGGATCCTGCGATCGGGATGAACCACGCAGAGCCACTATCTCAATAGGCGCGCGCGAAGTCACCTTCCTGCTTGATGTCAGTGAACACCGGAAAGCGCGCCTTCCACGGCGTGCCCTTGGCCGTGGTCAGCTTGTTGAGCCGTTCCAGCACGCCGAGGCCGTCCTTGCGCAGGCTCGCCGACACCGCCGCGCGGTCCGGAAAATTCTTCAGGACGGCATCGAGCCATATGGTGCGGCCGGCGAGGAAGCCGCCCGCTCCCGCCGCATAGGCGAAGTCGAGGACGCGCTCGAACTTTTCCGGCGCAGCGCCGCCCGACAGCAGCACCCACGGGATACTGCGCTCGCGGCAGATATCGCCGATCGCATCGAACTCCTTCTGTGCGGCCTTCGCTTCCGAGCTGCCGTCGCGGGCCGGCAGGCTGCCCGCCGCAAGCGGGCTCTCCAGCTTGAGGAGATCGACGCCGTATTCGGGCTTGGCGAACTCGCGCACGCTGTCGATGACAAGGCCCGGCAGCTTGCCCGGCGATTCCACATAGTCGGCGGTGTGATTGGCGCTGCCGAGGAACGGGTAGACCAGCAGCTCGAGGACATAGGGAATGTCGTGACGGGCGCAGTCCTCGCCGATCTCGCGCACGAAACGCTTCTGGTGCTCGTTCACCGCAGCGTCGGCATCCGGCCGGTACCAGGCCAGCACCTTGACGGCGTCGCCGCCCATGGCGCGGATCTTCTCGACGCTCCAATTGGTAATCGCGCGCGACTTGCGGCCGCCCGCCGTTTCCTCGACGCGGTGCTCCTCGAGCGTCATGATCAGGCCGCAGCGCGGCGGCAAGAGATCGATCGCGGCGGGCACGGCAAAGTTCGGGTCGAATAGCATCGAGCTGCAATGCGGCGCGAGGTTCTCGACGAGAAGACGCTTGGCCGCCGTGACATCGGAATATTCGACCTGATCCCGCGTGATGCCCTTTGCCTTGGCGATGGCGTCGAACAGTGGCGGCCGCTGGTCCAGCGCGACCATGCGAAAGTGGCCATCCGCGTCAGCCAGCCGTGCCAAGCCGCGGTTCTTTCCAATCGTTCTCATGGCTTTGTCCTCATGAATGCAAGACACTCGTTGATATCGGGGATTCCGTTGCGGCCACCGGCATGGCGGCATTTCATGGCGGCTGTCGCCGCCGAAAACGCCATGGCAGCGCGCACATCGAGGCCGCCGCCGATCGCAAGCGCATAGGCGCCGTGAAAGACGTCGCCGGCGCCCGTGGTGTCGACGACCTCGACGGCATAGGCCGCCTGCCGATGCGACTGGCCGTTCTCGTACCAGCTCACGCCTCCCTCGCCGCGCGTGACGGCGATGACCCGGCAGCCGAAGCGCGCGAGCGCCGCGAGAGAGTCATCCTTGGCCGAGCCGGCAAAAGATGTGAGCGCGGGCTCCGAGAAGATCGCGTGGTCGGTCAGCGGCAGCAGCCGCTCGAACACCTCGGCGTCGGCCATGTCGCCGTCGAGCACAGTCGGAATGCCGCGCGCGCGGGCCTCGCTAAACAGCGTCGCTGCGCCCTCGACCCAGCGCGGATCGGCCAGTACGGAGGATGCGCCCGCGACGGCTTCGAGCGGAAGCCAATCCGCGGCTTCCGGAAAGAGCCCGCGGAAATTGACGATCTGCCGCTCACCGGAACTGTCGACGATGATCCCGGAGACGGACGAGCGGCCGTCGGGAAACAGCCGAAAATTCTCGACATCGACGCCTTCGGCCATGAAGGCCGATTTCATCTCATGACCGGCGGCGTCATTCCCTGCCCGCCCCCAGAACGCGACGGACGCGCCGAGCCTTGCTATCGCGACCGACGCGTTGGCAGCCATGCCGCCGCCAAGCGTGCCGTAACCAGCAGCCTTGATCTTCTCGCTTTGACCCGCGAACAGGCGATCGACGCGCCAGACCTGGTCGAGCGCCGACAGACCCAGGCAGATCACGTGCACGGACCTCGCCTTTGATGCCACGTCCGCCAGCGCCTTGAGATCACCGATGTGCGCGGATGCACTCACCGCAGGACCTGTCCGTTGGCCGCATCGAACAAATGCGTCTTGCCCGGTTGCGGACGAAGGCTGAGACGATCGCCGACCTTCGGCCGCAGCGACGGATCGACCCGCGCGATCGCGGAGGCGCCGGCGAGATCGAAATGGATCAGCGTATCCGAGCCGAGCGGTTCGACCAGCTTGACGTTGATGGCAAGACCGTCGGCGGCATCCGCGGCCACGGTGAAATGTTCAGGGCGGATGCCGAGAACGGCATTGCCGGCCTGACGCAGGCGGCCTGCGGCCTCGCTGTCCAGCGGCACTGCCGTTCCGCCTTGCGAAAGGAGCGCACGCTCCTGCCGCCACTCGACCGGGAAGAAATTCATGGCGGGCGAACCGATGAAGCCGGCGACGAACTGGTTGGCGGGCCGCTCGTAGACCGTCTCCGGCGTGTCGTATTGCTGGATCGTGCCGCTCTGGAGCACCACGATCCGGTCGGCCATGGTCATGGCTTCGATCTGGTCGTGCGTGACGAAGACCATGGTGGTCTTCAACTCCTGCGACAGCGCCTTGATCTCGGCCCGCACCTGCCCGCGCAGCTTCGCGTCGAGATTGGACAGCGGCTCGTCGAACAGGAACGCCTTGGGATTGCGCACGATGGCGCGGCCCATGGCGACGCGCTGACGCTGGCCGCCCGACAGCTCCTTCGGCTTGCGGTCGAGATAAGGCTCGATGTGCAACAGCGCCGCGGCGCGCTTCACGCGCGCGTCGATCTCCGCCCTCGGCACGCCACGCAACTCCAGCGCAAACGACATGTTGTCGTACACCTTCATGTGCGGATAGAGCGCGTAGTCCTGAAACACCATCGCGATATCGCGCTGCGCGGCCTGCACGCCGTTGACGCGCTTGTCGCCGATATAGAGGTCTCCCGACGAAATCGGCTCGAGGCCGGCGATGATGCGCAGCAAGGTCGACTTGCCGCAGCCGGACGGGCCGACGAAGACGACGAATTCGTGGTCCGCGATCTCCAGATTGAGATCGGGGATCACGGTGAAATTGCCGTAGCGCTTGACGAGATTGCGGATCGAGATCGAGGCCATGATCGCTCAGTCCAGCGCTAGAACCGGCTTGATCAGCTCGCCCTTGGCGAAGCGGGCGAAATTCTCGGGCAGAGCCGACAGGCCGAACTCGCCATCGACGAGGACGCGGTATTCGTCCTTGTACTTGCGCAGCAACTCAACATTCGGCTCGAAATCCGAGACCGGGAAATAGAAGGTGCGGATCATGTAGAAATCCTTGCGCCGAAACACCTTGCCTTCCTCGATGGTCCAGGGCGCGGCGTTCTCGCCGACCAGCACCAGCGCACCGCGCGGCAGCACCAGCTCGATGCCGAGGTTGCGCGCCGCATGCGCGCCGGAGCATTCCATGATGAGGGCAAAGCGCTTGGAGGTATTGCCGACGGGGTGCGCCTTCGCGCCGAAGGATTGCGCGATCTTGAGGCGCGCGGCATTGGGATCAGCGACGTAGACGTTGTCGTAGCCGAGTGCGCGGAGCGCCAGCACGACGCCGAGGCCGACCGGCCCTGCCCCCATCACCAGAACCGGTCCGGCTTCGGCCGGCGGCACGACACGACCGACGAAGCGCACGGCGTGGCCGGACGTGCCGATGGTGTCGAGAAGCAGCGGCGCAAGGCTGTCCTCGATATCGTCGGGCACCGGCAGCAGGCAGTTCTCCGGCACCGGCACATATTCGGCGTAGCCGCCCGGCCTGTTCCAGCCGATCAGGCTGGAGACTTCAAGGCACATCTGGGTGTCGCCGCGCTTGCAGGCCGCGCAGTGATCGCAGTGCAAGGGGATATAGACTGCGCAGCGGCGGCCGTGCAGGCGATGACCGGGCTGCTCGACGACGCCAAAGATTTCGTGGCCCGCGGTGAACTCGGCGCCCTTGTGCCAGAGCTTGAAGTCCGAACCGCACAGCGCGGTACGCGAGACGCGCACGAGCACCTCGTCGGTACCGACATCGGGCATCGCCACACGCTCGATGGTGATGCGGTCGTTGCCGTGAAAGACCGCGGCCTGCATGATCGAATTGGGACGAGGTGACAAGTTCATTTCAGATACCTAACCTTTCACCGCACCGAGCGTCAGCCCGGACACCAGCCAGCGCTGCACGAGAGCTGCCAGCACCAGCGGCGGCAACGCGATCAACGTCGCCGCAGCCATCAGCGCGCCCCACTGCGTCGAGCCTTCGCCGATGAAGTTGAAGGCCGCCGCGATCAGCGTCTTGGTGTCGCCGTTGGAGAGCACCAGCGCAAACAGGAAGTAGTTCCACGAGAACACGAAGGCGAGGATCGCCGCGACGGCGACGCCGGATGCCACCAGCGGCAGCGCGATACGCCAGAGGATGCGCGTGACGCTGCATCCATCCACCTGCGCCGCCTCGAACACGCTGCGCGGGATGCCGTCGAACGACGGCAGCAGGACCCAGATCACGATCGGCAACGTGATGACCGCGTGGCTGAGGATCAGCGCGGTGTAGGAGCCGATCATGCCGACCTGCCGGAACATGACGTACCACGGCAGCAGGAACAGCGTGCCCGGAGCCATGCGCGCCGCCAGCGTCAGGATCGCCGGCCACGAAATCCGGGTCCAGGAGACCGCGAAGGCGGCGGGGATTCCGAACAGCAGCCCAAGCGCGGTCGAGCCGACGGTGACGATGAGGCTGTTGAGCGCATAGCCCAGGAACGGCGTGGTCTTGGTCAGCTCGACATAGTTACCCAAGGTCGGCGTGAAGATCAGCGTCGGCGGATAGGCGGTGACCTCGAAGGACGGCTTGAATGAAGAAAGCACCATCCAGACCGTCGGCGCCATGATGATGATCCCGGCCAGCACGAGCTGCACCAGGTTGAGCCAGCGGATCCAGCGATCGGTATTGGCAGCGTCGGTCATGGCGTCACCAGGCGACTGCGCCGCGCAGGCGGTTGAAGGCGAGCACTGCGCCGAACACGATCGCCGTCAGCGTCAGCATCAAGGCGCTGGCATAGCCGATGTTGAAGAACTCGAAGCCGACCCGGAAGCCGTAGATATTGAGCGTATTCGACGCGTTCCCCGGACCGCCCTGGGTGGTGATGTAGATGATGTCGAAGAAGCGCAGGAGATCGACGCTGCGCAGGATCGCCGCGGTGACGATGGTGGGCAGCAGCAGCGGCAGCGTGATGCGCTGGAAGGTCCTGAACGGGGATGCGCCGTCAATCTGCGCGGCCTCATAGACGCTCGGCGGGAGAGATTGCAGGCCCCCCAGCACGATCAAGGCGACGTAAGGCGTCCACTGCCAGCTGTCGATCAGAGCAACCGTCGGAATGACGAGTGACGGCGAGGCCAGCCACTCCGATGGCGGCAGGCCGAACGATTGCAGGATGTAGTTGGCCGCCCCCAGTGAGGGATCGAGGATCACCAGCCACATCATGCCCGCCACCACCGGCGGCATCATGAACGGCGAGATGAACAACGAGCGCACGATCCCCGGCAGGCGCTTGGCGTGAAACAACACCAGTGCGAGCCAGACGCCGAAGACGAGCTGCAGCACCAGTGACAGCACATAGAGCGCGATCGTGACCCACAGCCCGTGCCAGAACTCGTAGTCGGAGACCAGCTTGGAATAATTGGCAAGGCCGGCGAAGGACTGCTTGCCGGTCGAGGAGAAATTCTGGAAGCCGAGCCAGACCGTGTAGACGACGGGAAACGCGATCATCGCGACCGTGAAGATCACGGCCGGTGCCGAAAGCACCGACATTTCCAGCTTCTGCCGGTCCTGCGTGAGTGTCGCAGCCGCATCAGACATGCGTGCGTTTCCTTGAAAATGACGAGGTGCCGGCAGGCAAGCCTGCCGGCAGCAAGCGATTACTTCTGGGCGATCAGCGCATCCAACGCCTTGTCGGCATCCGCGCAGGCCTGATCGATCGGCTTCTGCTTCAGGATCAGATCCTGCACCGCCTGGCCGATGAACTCGCGCGATTCCGGGTTGGCCACGATGGGATAGCCGACCTCGGACGAGCCCTTGGTGGCGAGCACGTCGAGCGCGGCCTGCCATTCCCTGCGGACCGGCTCCTCGTCGATCCACTTGCGATAGTCGGGATCCTTGGCGACGGACGGACGCGGCGGGGCAATGCCCTGGAGCGCCATCTTCTTCTGCACCTCGGGGCTGGTCGCCCATTGCACGAAGTACCAGGCCGCCTCCGGCTGCTTGCTGTGCGAGGACACCGCCATGCCCCAGCCGATCGTGGTCGGCACCTGGCCGGCCTCGCCCGCCGGGAACGGCAACAGGCCCGTGTCCTTCAACCGCGCACCGCCGTCCATCACCGTGCGCAATTCATTCGAGGATTCGAACGCCATCGCGGCGCGCCCGCCGCGATAGAGCGCGGAAATCTGCTGGAAGCTGTAGTTGACGACGCCGGGCGGTCCGAAATCGCGCAGCAGCCGGCTATAGGTGTCGAGCGCCTCCTTGCCCTTGGCCGAGCAGAGGTTGGACTTGCCGCCGGCAATGTAGCTGCCGCCGATATTGTGCAGCATGTTGCTGAAGGTGTAGGCGACCGCGGGCTTGAGACCGCGCGAGACGAACGGCGTCACCGCACTGTCGCAAGCCTTGATCTTCGCGGCGGCTGCTTCGACCTCCTTGATGGTCTTCGGCGCCTCGAGGCCGCATTTCTTGAAGATATCGGTGCGGTAATAGAAGATCGGACCCTCGATGTTCATCGGCATGCTGGTCAGCTTGCCGCCGAATGTCGCAGCCTTCAGCAGCGCCTGGCTCAGCCCTGCCGGATCGTATTCCTTGGCCACCTCGTTCTTGGCCATCGCGGTGAGATCGCCGTACCAGCCGGCGGCGGCGAACTGCTCGCCCTCGCGCGAGGGCAGCGTCATGAACACATCGACCTCGTCGCTGTTCGCGTTCATGACGGTGACCAGGCGCTGGCGCATCTGCTGCTCCTGATAGCCGTCGACCTTCAGGGTCATGCCGGTCAGCTTCTCGAAATCGGCCTTGTAGGTCAGCAGCGCCTGCGCGACCGGATTGTTGTTGGCGAGAAAGGTGACGGTCTTGCCCTTGAACTTCATCCAGTCGAAATCGGCCGCGTGCGCCTGCGCACTGGCCGCCGCAATCGCGAGAACGGGCAACGCGACATGGGTCGCGAGCATCCTAGCCTTCATCGAACTCTCCTCCCGGCTGGCCGCCTTAAGCTGGCGGACCTTTTTGAACAGTTTTGAGCACCACTTGAAAACGGTTACAATCTAGACCTCACATCCACGGTGTCAAGCGATGGACAGGCGTCACAATCTGCGGCAGATTTGCATCATCTTCGTGACTTCACGGCTCACCACGCAGGATGTAACGTTACATTCATGAGACTGACCAACGCCAAGTCCGTGAAACAGGGCATCCGCGCCGTGGCGGCCCGCGCCGGCGTGTCGACGGCGTCGGTCTCGCGCGCTCTCAACAATCCCGATGCGGTGAGCCCATCCCTGCGTGCGCGCATTGAACAGGCCATCGACGCGCTCGGTTACATCCCGCATGCGCCGGCGCGCATCCTGTCGTCGCGGCGCTCGCGCACCTTCGGCGCGATCGTGCCGACGATCGACAACACGATGTTCGCGCGCGGCATCGCCTCGCTCCAGCAGTATCTTTCCTCGGTCGGATACATGCTGTTTCTCACCACGAGCGGATATGATCTCGATGTCGAATTGCAGCAGGCGCGCAACCTGATCAGCCGCGGCGTCGACGGCCTCGTGCTGCGCGGCGATTGCCATCACGACGGATTGCGCAAGCTACTGGCCGACAACGCGGTGCCGTTCATCAATGTCGGCATCTACCAGCCCGACCGGCCCTACCCTTGCGTCGGCACCGACAATGAGGCAGCCGCCCATCGCGCCGCCGCTCACGTCATCGAGCTCGGCCATCGCCGCATCGGGATCGTCTCGGCACTGCAGCGCAACAACGACCGCGCCAGCGCCCGCGTCGCCGGCTTTCGCCGTGCGCTGGCCGAGAACGGGCTCGAGCTTCCGCCGCAATGGCATGTCGAGGTGCCCTATACGCTGGACGACGCACGCGAGGCGGCGCGCTATCTGCTCAACCTCAAAGACCGTCCGACGGCCGTGGTGTGCGGCAACGACGTCATCGCCTATGGCGTGTTGCTCGAGGCGGAGCGCGACGGGTTCTCCGTGCCGCGCGATCTTTCGGTGGTTGGCTTCGACGACCTCGACTGGAGTCGCCATTTGCGGCCGAGCCTGACCACGATCCACGTCCCGACCGCAGAGACCTGGCAGCGCGCCGGAGAATATCTGGTGCGCAGCCTCGCCGGTGAGCAGACCATCATGCATCGCGAAATCGACTTCTCGCTGGTGGTCCGCGAATCGACGGCTCCGCCTCCGAAATCGCTGAAGTGAGACAGTCCCGATGAATTCGAATTTCTCCCTCGCAACCGGCTTTCATGCCGTCGTGATCGGCGGCGCCGGCGACATTGGCGCGGCGATCAGCAACCAGTTTTGCGACCTCGGCGCGACGGTGACCGCAACCGGCGCGAACGAGGCCGATCTTGCCCGCACCCTGCTCAAGCCACGCACCGGCCTCACACTCGCAACGCTCGATGTCACCGATGATGCCGCCGTCACGTCCTTCGCGCGGCAGCACACGCGCGTCGACGCGCTAGTCAACTGCGCCGGCATTCTCGCGCGCGACAAGGAATTCGAGATCGAGACCTTCATGAAGGTGCTCGACGTCAATCTCACCGGCACGTTCCGGACCTGCATGGCGTTCCACCCGCGGCTCGTGGAGACGAAAGGCTCGATCGTCAACATCGCCTCGATGAACGCGACGTTGGCGCTGCCACGGATTCCCGCCTATTGCGCCAGCAAGGGCGGCGTCGTGATGCTGACCAAGGCGCTGGCTTTGAAGTGGGCCGACGAAGGCATCCGCGTCAATGCGGTGGCACCCGGCTATATCGAAACGGCGATCAACGCCGCCGGCCGCACCGACCGTGCCCATTATCAGCGCATTGCCGACCGGACCGCGTTCAAGCGCTGGGGACAGCCGGAGGACATCGCCGGGGCCGTCGCCTTTCTGTGCATGCCGGCTTCGCAATATGCGACCGGCACCGTGGTCGCGGTCGACGGGGGATTCCTCGCGGGATGACCCCGCATCCCAGACCTGTTGCACCGCGAAACCATTTGCGCCGCAACATCCAAAATGAGACTGCCCGTCAAGCCGAACGAGGCGTCCACGCATGCACCGCATGCGACTTCGGCTAGCCTCCCCGTCAAATCCGCGAGCCCTTCGAGCTGCGGGCGCAGCGCCGGTCCGGCGCGGCGACAAATCGACGACACAGGGAGGAGCACAATGTCGAAATGCAGTGTGGGGCTGCTGGCGCTGAGCAGCCTGTTTCTTTCAGGCGCCGCGATCGCGCAGGAAAAGATCAAGGTGGGGGTGACCGCAACGCTCGAAGGCACCTACACGGTGCTCGGCGAGGACGGCATGCGCGGCCATCAGACCGCCCTCAACGTGCTCGGCAAGAAGGTCGGCGACAAGGAACTTGAATTCATCGTGGCCTCGACCGATGCAACGCCGGACTCCGCCGTGCGCGCCGTGCGCAAGCTGATCGAGCAAGACAAGGTGCAGATCCTGCTTTCGCCGCTCTCCGGCGACGAGGGCATCGCGGTGAAGAACTTTGCGAAGACTCACCCAGAGCTGACCTTCATCAATGCGGCCTCCGGCGCTCAGGAAACGACTTATGTCGATCCGGCCCCGAACTTCTTCCGCTACAACATGGACGGCGCGCAGTGGCAGGTCGGCCTCGGCAAATACGCCTATGAGGAAAAGAAATATCGCAAGATCGCAACCGTCGGCGAGGACTACTCCTTTATCTACACCCAGGTGTTCGGGCTGGTGCTCGAGTTCTGCGGCATGGGCGGACAAGTGACCAACCGGCAATGGGTGCCGCTCGGAACGAAGGATTTCGCCTCCGTCATCGCCGCCCTGCCCGACGACGTCGACGCCATCTATCTCGGGCTTGGCGGCGCGGATGCCGTCAACTTCCTTAACCAGTATCAGCAAGCCGGCGGCAAGGCGCATCTGATGGGTGGTTCCATCATGATCGACCAGACCATCCTGTCGTCGAAGGGCAACGCCAAGAACGCGCTGATCGGCACCATCGCGGCGAGCGGTCAGGCCGATACCTGGGAGGATCCGGGCTGGCAGAAGTTCGTGAAGGCCTATCAGGACGCCTTCCCGCCCAACAAGCGCTTCCCAAGCCCGTCGCTGCTCGCGACCAACTATTATGGTTCAACCATGGCGCTGATCCTCGCGCTGCGTCAGGTCAATGGCGATCTCTCCAACAACCAGGCAAAATTCAAGGAAGCACTGGCGAAGATCGAGCTCGATGCGCCGAACGGCAAGATCAAGCTCGACGCCAACCGCCAGGCGATCGGCACCAACTTCGTCACCGAAGTCGTCGATGACGGCAAGGGCGCGCTGTTCAGCAAGGTCGTGAAGGTGATCCCGAACGTGAACCAGACGCTCGGCTATGATCCGGCCGTGTTCTCCAAGATCGGGTTGCCGGGCCGCACAGTACCGGAATGTAAGAAGTACTGACGCATCACGCCTGCGCAGGCGGAGAGCGACTTGCTGACGCGATCGCTCTCCGCTCTTGCAATCTCGTCGGCGTTGTTGAACGCTGGCCGAAAGACAAGAACATTCGGGAGGGGAAGGCATGAGCCGTGCGCTCGCCGTCTTCCACGGCCGCTTCGGCCGGGCGACGGTTTATCAGTTGAACCGCCCTTTCAATATTCACGCCCATCGTGAAGGTCATCTGATCTTCCATGTCGGCGGCATGCCGGCATGCATCGATGTCTCCAACGGGCATTATGATCTCACCGAATCCTCCGTGGTCGCCGTCAATCCATGGGAGCCGCATAACTTCCTGCCGGCCGATCTCGACGGCGGCGCGATCTTCTTCGTGCTGTACGTCAATGCCGAATGGTTTGCGCCGGATGCATCCGGCTCCGATCGCATGCGTTTCGGCCGCACCCAATTCAGGCGCACGCCGGCACTCGATAAGCACATCAGGCGGACCGCCGCGCTCGTGTGCGGCGCACCATCGCTTTCCAGCCTCGATTCCGAGCTGCGGCGGCTGATCGACATCTGCTACGACGAAAGCTGGCAGCAAGCTGAGATCGCGCGCGATCCGCGCGCCAATGGCGCCGTGACCGACTTCCGTGTGCGCAAATGCATCAGGCTGATGTCGGAGAGTCCCGGGGCCGAGATGGAGCTGGATACGATTGCGCGGGAATCCGGTCTGTCTCGGCCGCATTTCTACCGGCTGTTCCGGGTCCAGACGGGCGTCACGCCGAACCTCTATCTCAACACGCTGATCATGGAACAGGCGCTCGAAGCGCTGGTGGCAAGCGAGGCGCCGATAGCCGATATCGGCTTCGATCTCGGCTTCTCCTCGCAAAGCGGCTTCACCCGCTTCTTCGCCGCCAATGTCGGGATGGCTCCGACAGATTATCGTCGTGCGGCCAAGGTTTTGCGCGCCTGATCGCTGCGCGAAAAGATACTCACGATCAAATGTCCTCCTCGCAGCCCGGCTAGGATGTGGGCAACGCGATCCCGCTAGAGGATTGCGAGTCCAGGGAGGACGTTCGCCCATGGCGAGGTACGCAGCCGCTGCGAGGCTGTCTGACCTACACTCGATGAGCCTTCGGCGTGCCGCCTGGGCGAACGGGCGGCGCACATGAGCCGCTTTGTCGAACGCCATCCCGCCTGGGCGCTGATCGCAATCATTGCCATTGCCGTCGGGCTCTGGCTGATCTTCGCGGTCTGGCCGCCGGGCCTCGAAGAGGCCATCGGCCGCAAGCGTGTCTTCCTCAACGCCGTCTTCAACGGCATCACGCTCGGAGGGCTCTACTTCCTCGTCGCCAGCGGCTTCACGCTGATCTTCGGCCTGATGCGCAACGTCAACCTCGCGCACGGCTCGCTCTATCTGTTCGGCGGCTATGTCGGCTACGCCATCAGCGCCTCGACCGGCTCCTGGATCCTCAGCTTCATCGTCGCCTTCATCCTGACCGCCCTGGTCGGCGTTCTGCTCCAGCTGATCGTGTTCCGCCGGATGGAGGGGCAGGATCTCAGGCAGACCATGGTGACGATCGGGCTTTCGATCGTATTCGCCGACCTCATGCTGTGGGCCTGCGGCGGCGACTTCTATCAGATCCAGACGCCGAATTGGCTGATCGGCCCGGTGGAGCTGCCGCTGATCACCGCGATCAAATCTTCGGGCGAGCCGGTCTATCTCAGATATCCACTGGTGCGGCTCGTGATCTTCGCCGCTTCCGTGATCATCGGCGTAGCCATGTGGCTCGTGCTCAACCGCACCCGGATCGGCATGATCATCCGCGCCGGCGTCGATGATCGCGATATCCTTGCCGCGACTGGCGTGCGCATCCAGCTCGTCTTCGTGCTGGTGTTCGCCTTCGGCGCAGGACTTGCCGGCATCGCCGGCGTGGTCGGCGGCACCTTCCAGTCATTGTCGCCCGGCGAGGACATCCGCTTCCTGCTGGCTTCCCTCGTCGTCGTGATCGTCGGCGGCATGGGCTCGATCCCCGGCGCCGCGCTCGGCGCGCTGATCATCGGCCTCGCCGAACAGCTTGGCTCGGTCTACATCCCGACCTACGCCATCGTCGTGACCTTCCTGATCATGGTGCTGGTGCTGGCCATCCGGCCGCAAGGCCTATTGGCGAGGCGCTGAGATGTCGCTCGCCCACGATGCACGCGTTGCCGTAAGCCCCGCCACGATGGCGCAGCGCCCGGCACGGACATGGCCGGAGGTCAACAATCCCGCGGCCTGGATCGTCGCGGTCATTCTCCTGATCATGCCGCTGATCGCGAGCGGCTTCTTCCTGATCGAGATCTTCGCCTCCACCTTGATCCTCGGCATCATGGCGCTGAGCCTGATGTTCCTCGCCGGCTATGGCGGGATGGTCAGCCTGATGCAGCTCACCATCGCGGGCTTCTCGGCCTACATGGTCGCGGTGTTCGGCGTCAGCGGCAACGCCAACATCAGCCTGGGCTGGCCGTGGTGGCTCGCGGTCCCGATGGCCCTGGCGCTGGCGACCGCCTTCGGCACGCTCGGCGGCGCGCTCGCGGTCCGCACCGAGGGCATCTATACCATCATGATCACGCTCGCGATCGGCGCGGCCTTCTACTATTTCACCAACCAGAACTGGGCGATCTTCAACGGCCATACCGGCATCAACACCGTGGCCACCCCGCACTTCTGGGGCGTGAACTGGCGCGCCGACATTCCCTTCTATTATGTCGTGCTCGCGGTCGCCGCGCTCTGCTATTTCGCGGTCGAATATCTCTCCCGCGCTCCCTTCGGTCTTGCTCTTCAGGGTGTGCGTGACAATCCGCGGCGCATGGCTGCACTCGGCTTCAACGTCAATGCGCACCGCGTTGCGGCCTACGCCTTCGCCTCCTTCGTGGCCGCGCTGGCCGGCGTGCTCCAGGTCTGGAACTACCGGCAGATCTCGCCGGGGTCGGTCAGCGTCGGCGCCTGCATCGACGTGCTGATCATCGCCGTCGTCGGCGGCATCACGCGCCCGATCGGGCCTTTCATCGGCGCGCTGATCTTCGTGCTGCTGCGCACCTTCGCACTCGACTTCCTGGTCAGGCTTGGGCTCGACGGCAACCGCTTCCGCCTGCTGATCGGGCTCGGCTTCCTCGCCATCGTATTTTGGTCCTCGGACGGCGTCATCGGCCTATGGCAGCGCTGGCGCAACCGTCAGCGCCGCGGCGCGGACCGTTCCGGCGGAGGGCGCCGCCATGGATAGCGTCGCCCAGCGCCTCTCCGCCGTCGGTGCCGGTGCCGCGCTGGAGCTGCGCGGCGTGACGCGCCTGTTCGGCGCGCTGGCAGCGCTGACCGACGTCACCATCACCGTGCGTCCGGGCGAGCGGCGCGCGGTGCTCGGTTCGAACGGCGCAGGCAAGACCACGCTGTTCAATTGCATCACCGGCGACTTCCCGCCCTCCTCCGGCACCATCCGCTTCTTCGGCGAGGACGTCACGCACTTCCCGCCCTATGAACGCATCCGGCGCGGGTTGCGGCGGACCTATCAGATCTCGGCACTGTTTCCCGGCCTCACCGTGCAGGACAACGTCTATCTCGCTTGCCGCGGCGTCTCGCGCGGACGCTTCTCGTTCCTGCGTCCGGGACAGAACGATGCCCTGATGCATGCGGCGGACAATCTCGTGCAGGCCGTCCATTTGGCCGCCGTGAAGGACCAGCGCGTGGCCGAGCTCGCGCACGGCCAGCAGCGCCAGCTCGAGATCGCGCTCGCGCTCGCGGGCGCACCGCGCTTCGTCCTGTTCGACGAGCCGGCGGCCGGCCTGTCGCCGACCGAACGGACCGAGCTGATCGAGATCCTGACCTCGCTGCCGGCGCATATCGGCTACATCATCATCGAGCACGACATGGACGTCGCTTTACGCGTCGTCGAAAGCGTCACGATGATGCACAACGGCCGCATCTTCAAGGAAGGCCTGCCGCAGGAGATCCAATCCGATCCCGAGGTGCAGGAGCTCTATCTCGGAGGCGGCCATGAATGAGGTCCGCCGCAGCAAGGCCGCGCTCGAGGTCCGTGGCCTCGACGTCTACTATGGCCACTCGCACGCCCTGCAAGGCGTCGATCTCACCCTGGAGAGCGGCGTGTTCTCCGTCGTCGGCCGCAACGGCATGGGCAAGACCACGCTGTGCAAGGCGATCATGGGTCTGGTGGCCGTGAGCGGCGGCTCGATCCGCGTCCGCGGCGAGGACATCACGCGGCGGGCACCGGCGCAGATCGCCCGGCTCGGCGTCGGCTATGTGCCGCAAGGACGCCGTCTCTGGCGCTCGCTCAGCGTCGACGAGCATTTGCGGCTCGCCGGCGGCCTGCGGCCTGGCGCCTGGACCGTCGATCGCATCTACGAGACTTTCCCGCGTTTGGCCGAGCGCAAGGATCACGGCGGCGGCCAGCTCTCTGGCGGCGAGCAGCAGATGCTGGCGATCTCACGCGCGCTGCTCACCAATCCGCATCTCCTCATCATGGACGAGCCGACCGAGGGGCTAGCGCCCGTCATCGTGGCGCAGGTCGAGGAGATGCTGCTGCGGCTTGGTGAGGACGGCGACATGTCCGTGCTCGTGATCGAGCAGAACATCGGCGTCGCCACCGCGATCTCGCGCAACGTCGCGATCATGGTCAACGGCCGCATCAACCGCATCATCGACTCCGCGCGCCTCGCCGCCGACCGCGAGCTCCAGCAGCGCCTGCTCGGCGTCGGGCTTCACGCCGAGCTCGAGCCGGATATCGACGTCGCCGCATCCGTTGACGACACGAAGCCGGCACCGCCGCCACGCCGCGACGGACCGATCCGCATCTACATCTCCAACCCGACGCTCCCGACTCGATGGTCGCAACCGGCGCCGATCGCCCGCATCGAGGCCGCCGCGCGCACGCTCTCGACGCAAATCGCGCGGCTTGACGAGACGGCGCGGCGCAAGCGCGAGCCGCTGGCGGTGCAGGCCGCCGGTCCACCCATCGTGCTGGTCGTCGGCACGCTCGACACCAAGGGCCAGGAACTACGCTTCATCCGCGACATCATCGCGGAAAGCGGCCTGCGCACCCGGCTGGTCGATGTTTCGACCAGTGGCAAGCATTCGTCGTGCGATGTCTCTGCGCAGGAGATCACCCTCAACCACGGCCGCGGCGGCTCCGCTGTGTTCGGTCCCGATCGCGGGGCCGCCGTGACCGCGATGGCTGATGCGTTTGCCAACTGGCTGCGGCGCCAGGGCAATGTCGCAGGCGTGATCTCGGCCGGCGGCTCGGGCGCGGCGTCGCTCGTCGCCCCGGGCATGCGCGCGCTTCCCGTCGGCGTGCCCAAGCTGATCATTTCCTCCGTCGCCTCGGGCGATGTCGGGCCCTATGTCGGCCCCGCCGACATCACGATGATGTACTCGGTCACCGACGTACAGGGGCTGAACTCGATCTCGCGCGCGGTGTTGGCCAACGGTGCCAATGCGCTCGCCGGCATGGTCAAGGCGCGGCTCGATGCGCGCGCCGCAACGGCGCGCGAGACCGGCGGCCTGCCCTCGGTCGGTATCACCATGTTCGGCGTCACCACGCCCGCGGTGCAGAGGATCGCAGCGGAGCTGCGCGACGATTTCGAATGTCTCGTCTTCCATGCCACCGGAGTCGGCGGTCGTTCCATGGAGAAGCTCGTCGACTCCGGGCAGCTCGCCGGGGTCATCGACCTCACAACCACCGAGATCTGCGATCTGCTCATGGGCGGCGTGTTTCCCGCGACGGAAGACCGCTTTGGCGCCATCATCCGCAGCCGCCTGCCCTATGTCGGCTCGGTCGGCGCGCTCGACATGGTCAATTTCGGCGCGCCCGAGACCATTCCCGAACGCTACCGCGGCCGCAAGTTTCACGTCCACAATCCGCAGGTGACGTTGATGCGGACCACTGCCGAAGAGAATGAGCGCATGGGCCGCTGGATCGGCGAACGGCTCAACCAGATGGACGGCCCCGTGCGCTTCTTCCTGCCCGAGGGCGGCGTGTCCGCACTCGATGCGCGCGGCCAGCCATTCTGGGATCCGGACGCCGATGCGGCGCTGTTCCGCACGCTGGAGCGCACTGTGCGCCAGACCGGCAACCGTCAGCTCATTCGCGCGCCGAAGAACATCAACGATCCCGAGTTCGCCGCCGCCATAGTCGGTGCGTTCCGGACCCTGTTCGGCCGCGCCGGGGCGCGCCGAAGAGTAGCGAGGTGACCGATGGCGAGGTTTGAACGCGCAGCGCTCCTGAAGACGTTTCGCGACATGGCAAGGCGTGGTGAGCCGATCGTCGGCGGCGGCGCCGGCACCGGTCTGTCAGCCAAGTGCGAAGAAGCCGGCGGCGTCGATCTCATCGTCATCTACAATTCCGGCCGCTACCGGATGGCCGGCCGTGGCTCGCTCGCGGGTCTGATGGCTTACGGCGATGCCAACGCCATCGTGCTGGAAATGGCAAACGAAGTGCTGCCGGTGGTGGCGAGAACGCCGGTGCTGGCGGGCGTCAACGGCACCGATCCATTCCGCGACATGGACGTATTTCTCGACCAGCTGAAGGCGCTCGGGTTTGCTGGCGTCCAGAACTTTCCGACCGTCGGCCTGATCGACGGCACGTTCCGCGCCAATCTCGAAGAGACCGGCATGTCCTATGCGCTGGAGATCGACATGATCGCCAAGGCGCACGACAAGGACATGCTGACCACGCCCTATGTGTTCAGCGAGAAGGAGGCGGCCGCGATGGCGATCGCCGGCGCCGACATCATCGTCTGTCACATGGGTCTGACGACCGGCGGCTCCATCGGTGCGCAGACCGCGCCAAAGCTCAAGGACTGTCCGGCGCAGATCGACACCTGGGCGTCCGCTGCGCTCAGCGTCAATCCGGACATCCTGGTGCTGGCTCATGGCGGCCCGATCGCGGATCCCGCCGACGCCGATTTCATCATGAAGAACACCCGTCATTGCCACGGCTTCTACGGCGCCTCCTCGATGGAGCGACTGCCCGTGGAGCGGGCGCTGACGGAACAGGTGCGTCAATTCAAGGCGATCGGCGCGCGGTAACGCCGGAGGTACGAGGGAGGGAAAGATGTCGGGGATATTGGTCGGTGAATTGATCCTCTGGCTGATCGTCGCGATCGTCGTGATCGTGGTTGGCGTCTACATCGTGAACTGGCTTTACCATCGCTCCTCCAAGGAGATTTCGTTCGTCCGCACCGGCTTCCTCGGCGAACGCGTGGTGATCAACGGCGGCGCCTTTGTGCTGCCGTTCATCCACGATTACACGCCTGTCAACATGAACGTGCTGCCGATGGGCATCGTCCGCTCCAGGCAGGACGCCGTGATCACCCGCGACCGCATGCGCGTCGACATCGAGGCCGACTTCTACGTCCGGGTACAGCCGACCCGCGAGGCGGTCTCGATTGCGGCGGCGACGCTCGGCCGCCGCACCATGGAGCCCGAGCAGCTCCATGCGCTGCTGGCCGGCAAGTTCATCTCCGCGATCCGCTCGGTCGCCTCCGAAATGACCATGGAGGAAATGCACGAGCGGCGCGGCGACTATGTCGCGCGGGTCAAGACCAATGCGGCGGAGGCGCTGGCGCAGAACGGCCTTGAGCTGGAATCGGTCGCGATCACCGATCTCGACCAGACCGACCTGGAATTCTTCAATCCCTCGAACCGGTTCGACGCCGAGGGCCTGACCCGCCTGATGGAGGATATCGAGGCCAAGCGAAAGCTGCGCAACGACATCGAGCAGGACTCGATGATCAAGATCCGTTCCCGCAATCTGGAAGCCGAGCGACAGGCACTCGAGATCGAGCGCGAGAGCGAGACCGCGCGCCTCGAGCAGGAGCGCGACATCGAGATGCGCCGCGCGCTCCAGCGCACGGAAGTCGCCCGCGAACGCGCGCTCCGCGAGACCGAGGCGGAACAGGCGCAGATTTCCGCCCGCGAGGCCATTGAGCGCGCCCGTATCGCCAATGACCAGGCGATCGCCGAGGCCCGCATCGCCTCCGAGCGCGAGACACGCCAGAAGGAGATCGAACGGACTCGCACCATCGAGGAGAAGGAGTTGCTGGCACGCGAGGAGATCGAGAAGACAAGGATCGCCAACCAGCGCTCGATCGACACCAGCCGCATCGCTTCGGAGCGCGAGGTGCGCCAGCGCGAAATCGAGCGGATGCGCACGGTCGAGGAAGCCGAGATCGCCGCGCGCGAAGCGATCGAGAAGGCGCGGATCCAGCAGGACCGAGTCGTCACCGACGCCCGCATTGCCAACGAAGAAGAGACGAGGCGCCGCGAGATCGAACGCACGCGCGCCGTGGACGAGGCCGAAATCGCCGCGCGCGAGGCAACGGAGAAGGCCCGCATTGCCCAAACCATGACGGTCAATGTCGAGCGCATCTCCTCGGACGAACGCACTCGCGCGCTCGAGATCCAGCAGGTGCGAACCATCCAGGAGGCCGAGATCGAGGCTCAGCGCGCGGTCGAAGCCGCCCGCATCGCCCGCGAGCGGACGCTCGCCGCCGAGCGCATCGCCGCCGAGCAGAACACGCGGCAACTCGAGATCGAGCGCAACCAGGCGCTGGACGTCGCCGGCATCGCCGCGCGCGAGACGACCGAGGCCACGCGCATCGCGCAGGAGGAGCGCGTGCGCTCGCTGGAGATCGCCCGCAACCGCGCCGTCGAAGAAGCCGATATCGCCTCGCGCGAGGCGATCGAGGCGGCCCGCATCGCCCAGGAGAAGGCGGTTGCGGCCGAGCGGATCCAGGCCGAGCGCGACACCCGCGCGCTCGAGATCGAGCGGACCGGCGTGCTGGAAGCGGCCGAGCTGAAGCGGCGCGACGCCATCGAGCGCCAACGTATCACGGTCGATCTGGCGCTCGAGGCCGAGCGCATCAACTCCTCGAAGAAGCGCGAAGTGCTCAACATCGAGCAGAAGAAGGCGATCGAGATCGCCGATGAGGACCGCGTCATCGCGCTGTCGACCAAGAAGTCCGAGCGGATCGACGCCGACCGCCAGGTCCGTCAGGCCGAGATCGTCGCGCGCAAGGAGGTCGAGACCACCGACGTCTCGCGCGAGCAGGCGCTGGAAGCCGCCCGTATCGAGCGGCGGCGCGCCATCGAGCAGCTCGAGGTCGCTCGCGTGCAATCCTTGCAGGAAGCCGAAATCGCCTCCCGCGAGGAAGTGGAGCGCGCACGCATCGCGTCGGATCGCGGCCTCGACGAAGCCCGCATCGGCCGCGAGCGCGAGCTGCGCAAGCTCGAAGTCAATCGCGAAAAGGACGTCGAGACGGTGCTGATGGAGAAGGCCATCGCCATCCATCAGAAGTCGCTGGAGGAGTCGGCGGCACGCGCCGCCGCCGAGGAAGCGCGCATGCGGGCGACTGAAGCCGCCGAGCGCGTGGTCACCGCGCGCGAGAGCGAGATCGCAAAACGCCGCAAGACCGTCGAAGTGCTGCTCGCCGAGAAGCAGGCCGAGGAGACGCGGATCGCCGCGGAAGCCGAGCGCGTGCGCGCCGCGGTCGAGGCCGAGGCGCAGCGCATGCTCAACGAGGCCGAGAACGTGCTCACCGACCAGGCGCGCTACTCGCTGTTCCGCCGCAAGCTGCTCGACCGCATCGAAGGCATCGTGCGTGAGAGCGTCAAACCGATGGAGAAGATCGAGGGCATCCGCATCCTCCAGGTCGACGGCCTCAACGGCAACGGACACGGAAACGGCAATGGCGGCCGCAGCGCCACCGACGAGGTGATCGATTCGGCGCTGCGCTACCGCGTCCAGGCGCCGCTGATCGACTCGATCTTGTCAGACATCGGCGTCGAGGGCGGTAGTCTCGCGAAGATGCCGGGCCTGATCCGCGAGGCCCGCGACATGCAGGGGATCAAGGATTCCGCGCGCAAGAGTGGCGGCGGCGATAAACCGGCGGCCACCCCGTCTGCGGCCGAAGGCGGTGAGCCGCCGGCCGAGCGCGGGCCGCGAAAGAAGAGCTGAGGTCCGAACCATGGCCCGCGTCTACGTCTCAACCGTCGTCAACGCCCGCAACGACCGCGTCTGGGCGCGGGTGCGCGATTTCAACGGTCTGCCGAACTGGCATCCGGCCATCGCCGAAAGCCGGATCGAGGGCGGCGAGCCCGCCGACAAGATCGGCTGCGTCAGGGATTTCCGCCTGCGCAACGGCGACCGCATCCGCGAGAAGCTCTTGGGCCTTTCCGACTACGATATGTTCTGCACCTACTCGATCCTGGAATCCCCAATGGGTGTCGAGAACTACGTCGCGACCTTGCGGCTGACGCCCGTCACCGACGGCGACCAGACTTTTGTGGAATGGACCGCCGAGTTCGACTGCGCGCCGGAGCGCGAGATCGAGCTCGTCAGCAACATCGGCGGCGGCGTGTTCCAGGGCGGCTTCGATGCCCTGAAGCGCGTGTTCGGAGGTTAGCCGTGCCGCATATCGTCAAAAGCACGATCCTAAGCGTGCCGACCGATGCGGTATGGAACGTGCTGCGCGATTTCAACGGGCACGACCGCTGGCATCCGGCGGTTGCGACCTCCTCGATCGAACGCGCTCAGACTTCCGACAAGATCGGCTGCGTCAGGCGCTTCAAGCTCAAGGACGGCTCCGAGCTGCGCGAACAGTTGCTGGCTCTTTCCGACCTCGAACAGACCTTCAGCTATTGCCTGCTCGATACCCCGATCCCGATGTTCAATTACGTCGCCCATGTCCGCCTGCTGCCGGTGACCGATGGCGACCGCACTTTCTGGCATTGGGAATCGCGCTTCACCACGAAGCCCGAGGACAAGGACCGCATCACCCACATGGTCGCGGAAGACATCTACCAGGCGGGATTCGAGGCGATCCGCCGCCATCTGAAGGAGGCCGCCTAGCCATGGCTGTGACCGTAAAAACCTTTGCCAGCGCCGGCGAAGCGGCCGGGGCAATATCCTCAGATCGCAGCGCACGCTATCTCGGCGGCGGCACGCTGGTGATGCGAGCGCTCAACGAGGGCGACGTTTCGATTTCGACCGTCGTCCGCGCCAGCGACCAGACGCTGACCCGGATCGATGCGTCCGGACCGCGCATCACGCTGGGCGCCGGCGTCACGTTCGCGAGAATTCTCGGCGAGCGCGACCTCGCTTTCCTGCACGCGCCCGCTCGTTCGATCGGAGGCCCTGCCGTGCGCAACATGGGCACTGTCGGCGGCAATCTGTTCGCGCCAAACCCCTATGGCGATTTCACCGTGGCGCTGCTGGCGCTCGACGCCACGGTCGCGGTGCAAGGCGGCTTCGGCGCCCGCGACAACGCGATCGAGGAGTTCCTGCAATCGCGCGAGCGGCAATCCGGCGCGCTGGTGCTCTCGGTCTCCTGCACCCGGCCGGCCAGCGCTGAGGCCTTTCGCTACCGCAAGATTGCCCGCATCAAGCCGAAAGGCGGCTCGGTCATCACGCTGGCCGCACACCTGCCGGTCAGCGGCGGGCGCATTGCCGGTGCTCGCATTGCGCTCGGTTCGATGGCGCCGACCCAGATCCGCGCCAAGGCGGCGGAGCGCGCTCTCGAAGGACGCGCGCTCGATGCCGCAAACATCAATGCTGCCGCCTCTGCCGCAGTCGAGGGAACATCGCCCGCCGACAATGCGCTCGGCAGCGCCTGGTATCGCCGCGAGATCGTCGGCGTCCATCTCCGCCGTTTGCTGTCTGGCCAGGAATAGACTGGGATCACCATGTCCAAGACGCCTCTGCAATTTCGTCACAACGGCCGCGACGTCGCCATCTTCGTCGATGGCGGCACCAACCTGCTGGTTGCCCTGCGCGAGCTGATCGGCGACATGACGCCGAAGTTCGGTTGCGGCCAGGGCGGCTGCGGCACCTGCAGCGTGCTGATCGACGGAGAACTCCACCTCTCCTGTCTGACGCTCGCCGAGACCGTCGCCGGCCGCTCCGTCGAAACGCTCGACGGCCTCAAGCAGGGCCCGAACCTGCACCCGCTCCAGCGCGCCTTCGCCGACAATTTTGCCGCCCAATGCGGCTATTGCACACCGGGCATGCTGATGGCCGCAAAGGCGCTTCTCGACCGCAATCCCTCCCCGAGCCGGGCCGACGTGATCGAGGCGATCTCCGGCAACATCTGCCGCTGCACCGGCTACGAGCCGATCATCAATGCCATCCTCGTCGCCGCAGGCGGCCGGGCCAGCGCCTGAGGTCAGACCATGCTGGAACTACGCAAGGACATCTTCGCCGACGAGCGCGACGACAATCTCAAGGAGATCGGCAAGGGCACACAGCGCCAGGACATGCTCGGTCACATCACGGGCACGTCGAGCTATTTTGGCGATCATAAGCTCCAGGGCATGCTGCACCTCAAGGTCGTTCGCTCGACCCAGGCCCATGCGAGGCTGCGCCACATCGATACCACGGACGCAGAACGCTCGGCCGGCGTGCGCCGGATCATTCGCGGTGCGGACGTTCCGGTCAATCTCAACACGCTGCTGAGCCTGATCAATTTCGGCAAGGACGACGAGCCGTCGCTGGCTGTCGACAAGGTCCGCTACAAGGGCGAGCCGATCCTTGCCATCGTGGCCGACAGCGAGCGTGAGGCTTTTGAGGCCATCGCAAAGGTCAGGATCGACTACGAACCGCTGCCGACCGTGTTCGACGTCGAGGATGCGCTGAAGCCCGGCGCCCCCGTGGTCAACGAGACCTATCCGAAGAACGCCTTCATCTATCACGACGTCTACGATCACCAGCGTCTGCGGTTCGGCGATGCCGACGCGGCGCTCGCGATCGCCGACCACGTGCTCGAACAGCGCTACCAGATGTCGCCGATCGAGCACGCGCCGACAGAGACCAATGGCGCGATTGCGGCGCCCGACACCAACGGCCGCTACGTCGTCTACACGTCGACGCAAGCGCTGTTCTTCTCGGTCGACACCTGCGCCAAGATTTTGGACGTGCCGTCCAACACCTTCCACTTCATCGGCGGCACCGTCGGCGGCGGCTTCGGCGGCAAGGTGGATACCTTGACCGAGCCGCTCGCCATTCTCGGCGCCATGTTGACCGGGCGTCCCGTGCGCTACGTGTTCGGTCGCGAGGAAGAGATGCAATACGGCCCGCCCCGCGGCGCCGAGCGCATCTACATCAAGGATGGGGTGATGCGCGACGGCCGTATCGTTGCGCGCAAGATCCGTGCCTATTTCGACAGCGGCGCCTATACGCGCCTCTCAAGCTACGCCGCGGTGAAATGCGCGGCGCATCTGCCGGGCCCCTACACCATCCCGAACGTTTATGGCGACGTCTACTGCGTCTTCACCAACCGCACGCCGGCGACTGCTATGCGCGGCTTCGGCGTCACCGCGATGGACTTTGCCATCGAATGCCAGATGGACAAGCTCGCAAACCTCGTCAGCATGGATCCGATGGAGTTCCGGATTCTGAACGCCTATCGCGACGGCGACATGAAGGCGCACCGGCGCGAGGCCAAGAACACGGCGCTGATCGAATGCGTTCAGGTCGCCGCCGAAAAGGCCAAATGGCCGATCCGCGACGAGTTCAGGCGCGCCTCCTCCCGCAAGGATGGCGGCGGCAGCCGCGCCGCGATCCCGCCGACACCGACGGAGCCGCGCGCGCGGCCGGCCGCGCCCGCGCAGCAGCGCACGACCTATGACCGCGCGCCCATGACCGCGACAAGAGAGCCACCGCGCGAACCACCTCCGCCGGCACCGCCACCTCCTCCGCCGCGCCCGGCCGCGCCATCGCACGGCGCCACCCGCTTCTCCTCCGTCTTCGGCACCAGGAGGCGCTAATGACCAGGCATCGCGGGCGCGGCATGGCATCGATCAACTATCCCATCGGCATGAACCTCGGCGGCGATCCCAGCCAGGCGCTGGTGCATTCCAATCCCAGCGGCAAGTTCACGGTGGCCTTGTCGTCGATCGACCTCGGCCAGGGCATGAAATCGGTGACGCGGCAGATTTGCGCCGAGACGCTCGGCGTGCCTGTCGAGGACGTCTATGTCGACACGGCGGACTCCGATACCGGCCCGCATTGCATGGGCTCGTTCGCCTCGCGCGGCACGCATCGCGTCGGCAACGCCGTGATGGCCGCCGCCCGCGAAGCGCGCGGCGTGATGATGGAGGCGGCGGCCGAGGAGTTGGAAGTCAATGCGGCCGACCTCGAGACTGACGGGCTCGGCAACATCCACGTCAAAGGCGCGCCGCATCGCTCGATCTCGACCAAGGATGTCGCGATCGCCGCGCAGTTCAAACAGGGTACGACCATTTCGGGTCGCGGCATCTTCCTGGTCCCGCTGTCCGACGTCGACCCCGAAACCGGAGAGATGTCACCGGCAACGTGTTACGCCCATGCCTGCCTCGTCGCCGAGGTCGAGGTCGACGACGAGACCGGCGAGGTCGCGATGGTCCGGATGGACTCCGCCTATGAGCTTGGCCGCGCGCTCAACCCGCGGCTCGTCGAGCAGCAGCTGGTCGGCGGCGCCTGGATGGGCGTCAGCCACGCACTCTACGAGACTCCCGAGCCTTACTATCCCGACCCCAGCCATGGGCCGCGCGACTTCGTCGAATATCTCATGCCAGGCCCCGGCGATATTTGCCCGCACGATATCGCGGTGCTGGAACGTCCTGCTCCCGATGGTCCCTTCGGCGCCAAGGGCCCCGGCGAGATGTGCGCCAACCCGGTACTGCCGGCCGTGGCGAATGCGATCTTCAACGCAGTCGGCGTGCGCATCGACGACCTGCCGATCACGCCCGAGAAGGTGCTGCGCGCGATCAAGGCTCAGGGCGGCGCACGGCCGCAGGCGCGGCGCTAGAGGTATCGTCGTGGCGGTTCGCAGCAACATCGTCGGCATCGACAGCGCGGAGGCGCTGGAGAAGGCGCTGCGGGCGGCCTATTACCTCGCCGACGAGGGACTGGCGACCGCCGCCTATCTCGGGCTCGCACTGGGCAAGCCGCTGTTGCTGGAGGGTGCGCCGGGCGTCGGCAAGACGGAGGCCGCAAAGGCGATCGCTGCCGTGCTCGGCCGCCGCCTCATCCGCCTGCAATGCTACGAGGGCATCGACGCGTCCGCCGCGCTCTATGAGTGGAACTACCCGCGCCAGATGCTGGCGATCCGCCAGGCCGGCGACGAGAGCATCGACATCTACGGCGAGACGTTCCTGATCGAGCGGCCGATGCTGGCGGCGCTCCGCGCGCCCGATTCCACCGTGCTGCTGATCGACGAAATCGACCGCGCCGATCAGGAGTTCGAGGCCTTCCTGCTCGAATTCCTCTCCGACTTCCAGATCTCGATTCCCGAGCGCGGCACGGTGCGCGCGGCGGAGCGCCCCGTGGTCGTACTGACATCGAACCGGACCCGCGACCTGCACGAAGCCCTGCGCCGCCGCTGCGTCTATCACTGGATCGACTATCCGACTGCGGAGCGCGAAGCGCGCATCATCATGATGCGCGCTTCCAGCGTTGCCGAGGCCACGGCACGCGCCGTCGTCGCAGCCGTCGAAAGGCTGCGGCGCGAGCCGCTGAGCAAGGCCCCAGGGATCGCCGAAGCCGTGGACTGGGCCGAGGCCGCGACGTTACTTCACAAAGGCGGCGCGCGCTGGCCGGACGCATTCAAGCGCTCGATCGGCGTGGCGCTGAAGGACGAAGAAGACCTGCATTTCATCTCGCCGCGGCTCGACGCCATGCTCGCGGAGGCGACCGTATGAGCACCGATCTGCAGCTTCCGCGTGCCGCACGCGTCTTCGTCGCCTTCGTCCCGCTGCTGCGCGCGAACGGCTTTGCCGTGGCACCGGAGCAGACCACGACGTTCTTGGCGGCTATCGAGCTGCTCGGCCCTGATAGCATCGAGGATATCCGACAAGCTGCACTGGCGACGCTGGCTCCGCCGCCCGAACGTCGTGCCACCTTCGACCGGCTGTTCGATCTGCACTTCCGCGGCAGCGAGACGATTGCGCGCGATGACGAGGGCGAGGACGATGAGACGGTCCGGCTCCAGGAAGAGGGCCGCGGCGACGAGGAGCCCCTGCTCTCCGACGAGGCGAGCGAGTCCGGCCTCACCGCGACCCGGACCGAGGCCCTGGTCGAGCGCCGTTTTGGGGCGAGTTCGACCATGGACGCGCTACGCCGCCTGGCGCGCGAAGCACCGCGACGTCTGCCGCGACGACGTGGTCACCGGCGCATGCGCACTCGCCGCGGACCGTTTGCCGACCTTCGCCGCACGTTGCGCGATACTGTCCGCAGCGACGGCGAGATCTTGCGGCTCGGTCACCTGAAGCGGCGGCAGCGCCCACGCAAAATACTGTTGCTGATCGACGTCTCCGGCTCGATGAAGAGCCGCACCGAAGAGAACATGAAGCTTGCGCATGCGCTGGTGCAGGCGGCGCCCAATGTCGAGGTCTTCACCTTCGGCACGCGGCTGACGCGCGTCACCCGTCCGTTGCGGCTGAAGCGTCGTGAGCAGGCATTGAACGCGGCCGCCCATCTCGTCAGCGATTGGGACGGCGGCACCCGCATCGGCGACGCACTGCAAGCCTTCCTCGCCGTGCCACGGTTCGGCGGCTATGCGCGCGGCGCCGCCGTAGTGATCGTCTCCGACGGGCTCGAGCGCGGTGAAGGTGACGCACTTCGCGACGCCGTCGCAAAATTGTCGCGGCGGGCCTGGCGCTTGAGCTGGCTGACGCCGCTTGCCACGAGCCCGGCCTTCCGCCCGCAGACGGAAGCGCTCATGGCCATCGAGCGCTTCGTCGATGACCTCGTGGATGGCGGTTCGAGCGCGTCGATCGTCGCGCACATTCTGGCATTGGGACGAAGGAGAGCGGCGTGAGCGACATTGTCGACGGCCATCATCACATCTGGCGGCAGGCCGACCTGCCCTGGCTGATCGGCCCCATGCAGCCGCGCATCTTCGGCCCCTATGAACCGATCCGGCGCGACTATCCGATCCAGGAGTATCTCGACGACCTCAAGGGCAGCGGCGTCACCCGCTCGGTCTATGTGCAGACCAACTGGGCCAACGACCGTTTCGAGGACGAGGCCGCCTGGGTGCAGCAGACCGCCGACGAACACGGTTGGCCGCACGCGATCGTCGCCTATGCCAATTTTGCCGTCGAGGACGTCCGGCCCCAGCTAGATCGCCTCAAGCGCTATCCGCTCGTGCGCGGCGTGCGCATGCAGCTGCACTGGCACGAGAACCCCCTTTACCGCTTTGCGGCCCGCGCCGATCTCTGCGCCGATCCAGTGGTCCGCCGCAACGTCGCGCATCTCGCCGACTATGGCTGGAGCTTTGATTTGCAGGTGTTCACGCCGCAGATGCCGGAGGCAGCGGAGCTAGCCAAAGCTTGTCCGGAGGTGACCTTCATCCTTCAGCATGCCGGCATGTTGGAGGACCTCTCGCCGGCAGGCCGCGCCGCCTGGCGCGCCGGCGTGGCGCGCCTTGCGGCCTGCCCGAATGTGGTTTCAAAGCTCTCCGGCCTCGGCACCTTCATCCATCGCAACGATCCCGCACACATTGCCGCCGTGCTCGCCGATACAGTTGCGATCTTCGGTGCCGAGCGCTGCCTGTTCGGCTCCAATTTCCCGATCGAGAAATTGTGGACCAGCTATCGCGAGCTCGTCGATGCGTTTCGCGCGGCGGCCGCGCCGTTGAGCTCGGCGCAGCAGGACGCGATCTTCAGGACCACTGCGACGCGCGTTTATCGGCTTTGATAGACAAGAAACAGATGAGGGAGGGCAACGAATGGCGCTGGAGATCAAGATCCTGGACTATGGCGACATCGAGCTGGAATCGAGCTTCCTGGTGCTCGGCCGCGACTGCGGCCGCACGCGCCGCGTCCTCACCCTGGGCTTCCTGATCCTCGGCGGTCCCTATCCGGTCGTGGTCGACACCGGCTATCGCTCCAACCAGATCATGGAAACGCTGGGCATGCGCGGCCTGCAATATCATGAAAACATGATCGAGAACCAGCTTGCGCGCCACGGCGTACGCATGGGCGACGTCCGCTTCGTCTGCCATACGCATCTGCACATCGACCATGCCGGTAAGGACGATCTGTTCCCGATGAACACGACCGTCGTCCTCAACCGCAGGGAGCTCGAATATTCCGTCTCCGGCCTGATGCATCCGCAATATCCGGCACCCGACATCAAGCACCTGATCGACCGCCTGCACACCAAGAGCGCGCTGCGCTTTCTGGATCTCGAAGTCACCGGCCCGATCGAGTTGATGCCCGGCGTCTATTGCGATGCCGCCAACGCCCATACCGAGGGCTCGATGAACATCATCGTTCACACCGCCGACGGCGTCGCCACCATTTGTGGCGACGTGATCTACGACTTCAACGACCAGATCGTCACGCCCTTCAACGAGATCCACGATTGGGAACCGCGCACCACCGGCAACCACGGCACCAGCAAGCGCGCGGAGAAGGCGGCGATCAAGAAGCTGCTCAGCAATTCGCGCTATCTGCTGCCGGTGCACGATCGCCCCGCCAAGATCGAAGGCGGCAATGTCGTCGGGCGGCTGCACGACCAGGTCCCCGGACCGATCGTGCAGTCCCTGCCCCAACGCAACTGGTTCCCGGCTTGACGTGACCTGAGGATATCGACCGATGACGCACGTCACCTTGCGCTCCGAATTCGAGACCCTGATCGACCTGTACGCGCCCGTCGCGCAAGTCGGCACCGGCTTCGACTTCACGGAAGGACCGGTCTGGCATCCGGTCGATCACTACCTCCTGTTCTCGGATATGCCGGGCGACGTGCGGCGGCGCTGGGATGCGCGGCGTGGTGTCGTGGAGGTCAAGCGTCCCTCGAACAAGTGCAATGGCCTGACCTATGATGCCGAGCTCAATTTGATCGTCTGCGAGCACGCGACGTCGTCGCTGGTCCGCGAGCGGCCGGACGGGCGGCGGGAGGTGCTGGCTTCGCATTTCCAGGGTCAGGAGCTCAACAGCCCGAACGATGTCTGCGTCCACTCCTCCGGCGCGATCTATTTCTCCGATCCCTGGTATGGCCGCATGCCGGTCTATGGCGTCGAGCGGCCGCGCCAGCTCGGCTTTCAGGGCGTCTATCGCGTCGTGCCCGGCGGCGAGCCGAAGCTCGTCGTCGACCGTAACCTGTTCGATCAGCCGAACGGACTGTGCTTCTCGCCGGACGAGAAGTTGCTCTATGTCAACGACACCGTGCAGGCGCTGATCCGCGTCTTTGACGTCGACAGTGACGGCTCGCTGTCGAACGCGCGCGCGTTCGCGAGCGGCATCCGCTCCGAGCTCGAGCCGGGCGTGCCCGACGGCATGAAGTGCGACCAGCACGGCAATGTCTGGGTCACCGCGCCCGGCGGCGTCTGGGTCTATTCGCCGCGCGGCGAGCTGCTCGGCAAGGTTCGCGTGCCCGAGCTCGTCGCCAATCTCGCCTGGGGCGGTCCGGACTTCCGCACGCTGTATCTAACCTCGACCCATTCGGTTTACGCGATCCCAACCAAGGTCGGCCCGCGGCACGAGCCCTATATGAGCGGCCGGCGAAACGGCGGCGGCGCGGCGCCCAGCTCCGCGCCAGCGGCACCCATCCTCGCCGAGGGCGAGATGCGGCTCGATCCGCAGCGTTGCGCGATGATCATCCAGGACCTCCAGAACGACGTCATCATGGACGGCGGCGCCTTCGCCGAATCCGGTGCCCCCGGGCATGCGCGGCAACAGCACGTGGTTGACAACGTCCGCCGCCTCGCCGAGACCGCGCGTGCCCGCGGCGTCGCCATCATCCATGTCTGGTTCATCGTCGAACCCGGCGCGCCCGGCGTCACGCTGAATGCGCCGCTATTCGAGGGCCTCGTCGATAGCAAGGCGATGGTGCGCGGAAGCTGGGGTGCGGCGCCGGTATCGGGTCTCGAGCCGCGGCCCGGCGACTTCGTCGTCGAGAAGATGCGCATGAGCGCGTGGGAGGGCACGCGGCTGGAGACGATCCTGAAAGCGACGGGGCGCGACATGATCATCAATACCGGTGCCTGGACCAATATGTCGGTCGAACACACCGCGCGCACCGGCGCCGACAAGGGCTATTTCATGATCGTGCCAGAGGATTGCTGCTCGACCATGAACGCCGACTGGCACAACGCCTCGATCAACTTTGCCATGCAGAACGTCGCGGTCGTGACCAGGGCGGATACGGTCATCAGGGCGCTGGGATGACGCGCGGTGCCGAAGCTCCTGCACCTCTGCTGCTCGCCCCGCCCCGACTCGGAATCGAGTGCCGGCGCGCTAGTCTTCATTGAGCACTTTCGTCAGGCGCATCCCGATTGGGACATCGACGTCATGGATCTCTGGCGCGAGCAGATGCCTGAGTTCGCTGGCCCCATCCTCGAAGCCAAATACGCACGCATGAACGGCCATCGCTTCAACGATCCTCAACGCGACAGGTTTGCCGAGGCCGAGCGCATGGCGCTGCGCTTTTCACTCGCCGATCGCGTGTTGATCTCGACGCCGATGTGGAACTTCGGCATCCCCTACAAGCTGAAGCAGTTCATCGACATCATCGTCCAGCCCGGGCTCACCTTTCGTTTCGATCCGTCGCAGGGATATATCCCGCTGCTGAAGGACCGGCCGACACTGGTGGTCCTCGCCAGCGGCAGCGACTTTTCCACCGGCATGAACCGCGGCCGTATCGACATGGCGACGCCCTACTTGCGGGAAATCCTGCGCTTCATTGGCATCAATGATGTCCGTTTCGTCGCGATCGGGCCGACCATCGGGCCGCGGCAATCGCTTGAAGCCGCCCGAGAACGGGCCTCTAAACGCCTCGCTG
>Ga0209389_1000155_pt1 | contig 57647 bp, 60 predicted proteins | sample CowpearedBW_FD_187526 | JGI IMG/M metagenome (GOLD analysis project Ga0209389, IMG submission 187526) | Root nodule microbial communities of legume samples collected from California, USA - Cow pea red BW (SPAdes) (version 2) | ecosystem: Host-associated > Plants > Roots > Nodule | place: USA... | reverse complement strand
CCCCGAACTTCGGCCGCAAGTCGCTGAACGAGATCAAGGAAGTGCTGGCCCAGATGGGTCTGCATCTCGGCATGGAAGTGCCGGGCTGGCCGCCGGAGAACATCGACGAGCTCGCCAAGCGCTTCGAAGATCACTACTGATCGACTTCACCGTGACGGCCGGGCTCTCCGGCCGTTATTTTCATGGGCGAACGCAGGCAGCCCACCTGAGCAACATGTCCGACGAACCGTCGCGGCAGTTTTAAAGTAAGGACTACACACATGCGTCACGGCAAGGTTCATCGGAAGCTCAACCGCACCGCCGAGCACCGCAAGGCGATGTTCGCCAACATGGCGGCCGCACTGATCAAGCACGAGCAGATCGTCACCACGCTGCCGAAGGCCAAGGAGCTTCGCCCGATCGTCGAGAAGCTCGTCACCCTCGGCAAGAAGGGCGGCCTGTCGCTGCGCCGCCAGGCGATCGCGGAGCTGCGCGACGTCGACATGGTCAAGAAGCTGTTCGACACGCTCGCGACCCGCTACAAGGACCGCCAGGGCGGCTACACCCGCATCATCAAGGCCGGCTTCCGCTACGGCGACAACGCCGCGATGGCCGTGATCGAGTTCGTTGATCGCGACGTCGACGCCAAGGGCCAGGATTCGGGTCCGGTGCAGGAGAAGGAAGCCGAGGCGGCGTAAGCCGGATCGGCAGATACGGATTGAAAACGGCGCCCTTCTGGGCGCCGTTTTTGTTTCGAGGAATAGGGCGCGTCGGAAGGACTATTCCTCCTTGATCCCCGCCTTTTGCGCGATGTCCTTCATTTCAGCGGTCTCCTTGCCGATGGCTCCCGCCCAATCGCTGTAGCGCGCAAAGCCGGGCTCGAACCCGACCTTGGCGAAGCGTTCGGCCACGGATGGGCTGTTGATCGTATCCTCCAGCGTTGCTGTCAGCTTCTCACGAACGGCCGGCGGCAGCCCCTTGGGCGCGACCACCGCGCCCCATGAGGCGAAGTCGATGTTGCCATAGCCGAGCTCGGCGAGCGTCGGCACGTCAGGCAGGAACGGCGTCCGCTTGGCCGAGAACACGGCGAGCACTTTGACGGTGCCTGCCTCGATCTGCGGCTTCACGGCGATCACTGTGTCGACGTGGTACTGAATGTGCTTGCCGATAAGGTCGTTCATCGCCGGCGCACTGCCCTTGTAGGGCAGATGGACCATCTTGATTCCGGCGGCCGATTTGAACAGCTCGCCGGCGAAATGCGAGACGGTCGCAACGCCGAACGACGCCAGCGACAGCTTGTCGGGATTGGCCTTCGCCTCGGTGACGAGCGCAGCCACGTCCTTGATCGGGTTGTCCTTGTAAGTGACCAGCGCCAGCGTGATCTTGCCCACCTGACCGAGCGGCTCGAAATCCTTGGCCGCGTCGTAAGGCACGCTTTCTTTGACGGCCGCCGGCAGCGTGAAGCTCGAATTCGAGCTGAAGAACAGGGTGTATCCGTCGGGCGCCGAGCGCGCGACTTCCTTGGCCGCGATCGTGGTGCCGCCACCGGGGCGGTTCATGATGATCACGGGCTTGCCGAGACGCGTCTCCAGTTCGCCGCCAATGATGCGCGCGACCACGTCGGAGGCGCCGCCGGGCGGGAAGGGGACGATCAACTGCAACGGTTTTTCCGGATAGACCGCTTGGGCCTGCGCAAGCGAATTGCCGCTGATCAGACCCAGCAACCCGAGCGCAACAGTGAGGGCCGTTCTTTTCATCGCAAGGTCCTTCCGTGTTCACATGAGCAAAAGAGCTCGGTCAGGCTTAGCAATAATCGTTCCAGCCGCGACAGGGGCATACGAGGCGCCATGTCGCTGCCGGAACAGCTCATGATCGTCACTGATTGGTGAGCGCCAATTGCGGCCCAATCCGCCACGTCCGATATCCCCGTCATCGTTCTAATGGAGATACTACATGAACATCGACCTTTCGGGAAAAACTGCACTGGTGACCGGCTCGACCGCCGGCATCGTCCACGCCATCACCAAGGGCCTCGCCGCTTCGGGCGCCAGCGTCGTGATCAACGGTCGCGGCCGGGACAAGGTCGATGCGGCCGTCCGCAAGCTGGAAGGGACCGGCGCCAAGGTCCGCGGCATCGCCGCCGACGTCTCGACGGCGGAAGGCTGCAAGGCGCTCGTGGCGGCGCTTCCCGAAATCGACATCCTCATCAACAATGCCGGCATCTTCGAACCGAAGGAGTTTTTCGAGATTCCCGACGAGGACTGGACGCGCTTCTTCAAGGTCAACGTAATGAGCGGCGTGCGGCTGTCGCGCGCGTACATGAAGGGCATGCTGAAGCGCAACTGGGGCCGCATTGTCTTCATCTCCTCGGAGTCCGGACTCAACATTCCCGTCGAGATGATTCATTACGGCATGACCAAGACGGCCCAGCTCTCGGTTGCGCGCGGGCTCGCGCAGCTCACCCGCGGCACCGGCGTCACCGTCAATTCCGTGCTGCCGGGCCCGACCATGTCGGAGGGCGTCGAGACGTTCGTGAAGGATCTGGCGAAGCAGAACGGCCAATCGGTGGACGAAGCCGCCGCCAATTTCGTCAAGCAGCATCGTCCGAGCTCGCTGATCCAGCGCTTCGCCAGCGTGGAGGAGGTCGCCAACATGGTGGTCTACATTGCGTCGAAAGAGGCGTCCGCGACCAACGGTGCGGCGCTGCGCGCGGAAGGTGGTATCGTCAACACCATCGCTTGAGGCCGTGCATGACAGCCTATGTGATTTCCGAAGTCGAGATGCGCGATCCCGATGGATTTGAAGCCTATCGTACGCTCGCCGCGAAAACGATCGCGCAATACGGCGGGCATTATCTCGTCCGCGGCGGCAAGGCCGAACTCACCGAAGGCAATCTTCCGCCGAAGGCCATCATCATCGTCGAATTCCCGTCGATGGCGAGGCTGAAGGAATGGTACGCCTCGCCGGAATATGCCGAGGCGCTGAAGCTGCGGCAGACGGCGCTGGAGCGGCGGCTGCTGTTCGTCGAGGGGGCGAAGGAAACGTAGGGTGGGTTAGCCGAAGGCGTAACCCACCGCTGTGTGTTTCCGCAGAGATAGAAGAGGTGGGTTACGCCCTGCGAACCGCGCTTCGCGCAGTCGCAGGGCTAACCCACCCTACGCACCGACATTGTAGGTGCTACCACCCCTCCAGCACGATCTTGCCGCGCGACTTGCCGCTCTCGAGCAGCGCGTGGGCGCGCTTGAGGTTGGCCGCATTGATCGTGCCAAAGGTCTGGTCGAGAGTGGTGCGCAACACGCCCTTGTCGATGAGGTCGGCGACGTCATTGAGCAGGCGATGCTGCGCGATCATATCAGGCGTCTGGAATGACGAGCGCGTGAACATCGATTCCCAGTGCACCGAGATCGCCTTGCCCTTGAATGTGCTCATGGCGAATTCCGGCGGATCGTCGATCAGGCCGAACTTGCCCTGCGGTGCCATGACCTCCGCGATCGCCTTGTAGTGCTGGTCGGTGAAGGTGAGGCTCGCGACCAGCGCGACCGGGGGCAACTTGAGCTTCTCGATCTGCTCCTTCATCGGCTTACCGTGGTCGATCACCGCATGCGCGCCGAGATCGAGGCACCATTTTTGCGACTCCGGCCGCGTCGCGGTCGCGAGCACGGTCAGCCCGGTGAGACGACGCGCGAGCTGGATCAGGATCGAGCCAACGCCGCCGGCGCCGCCGATGATCAGCAGCGTGCGCGGATCGACGCTCTTGCCGGGGACCGCGCCCAGCCGGTCGAACAGCAGCTCCCAGGCGGTGATGGAGGTGAGGGGAAGGGCGGCCGCTTGCGCGAACGACAGGCGCTTCGGCTTGTTGCCGACGATGCGCTCGTCGACCAGGTGGTATTCCGAGTTGGTGCCCTGGCGCAGGATCGAGCCTGCGTAAAACACCTCATCGCCCGGCTTGAACAGCGTGACGTCGGGGCCGACGGCATCGACCACGCCGGCCGCGTCATAGCCGAGGATCTTCATCTCGCCCTCGGGCGGGGCGGCGCGCTTGCGCACCTTGTAATCGACCGGATTGGCCGAAATCGCTTTCACGGCGACGCGGATGTCACGCCCTCCGGGCTCGGGTTTTGCGGTCTCGAAATCGATCAGTGAATCCGCGTCCTCGATCGGAAGCGATTTCTTGTAGCCGACGGCCTTCATGGCTTGTCTCCATCAGATGGCTTTGTTCGCCCGCCATCCTAACTGTCGCTCTGGCCCCGATTTGGCAAGTACTGTAAATTCGGGGATATAGTCCCTGTTTGGATACTATTGGAAAAACACGCATGAAACGGCGCAATTTTGCCCGGCGCCCGGGCTGCTCGGTCGAGGCGACGCTGGATCTGATCGACGGCAAGTGGAAGGGCGTGATCCTCTACCACCTCCAGAGCGGCACTCAGCGCTTCGGCGAACTGCGCCGCCGGATGCCCGGCATCACCCAACGCATGCTGACCAAGCAGCTGCGCGCGCTGGAGGAGGACAAGCTCGTCATCCGCAAGGTCTATGCCGAGGTGCCGCCGCGCGTTGAGTATTGCCTCTCCGAGCTCGGCGAGAGCCTCAGGCCCGTGATCGATATCCTGAAGGCCTGGGGCGAGAACCACCAACAGCGGCTGTCCTGCGCGCCCGCGCCGGTGGCCGCGAAGAAGCCCAAGCGCGCGGCGTGATGGGATGAAAGACGCCGGCCTTTTTTCCTCTCCCCAGCGGGGAGAGGTCGAATTGCATCTGGCGATGCACAAGCATCGTCCAGTGCAATTCGGGCGAGGGGGCGCCGCATCCTCGATCGAGCGTAACGCCTCACCCGCGCCGGAGCCTGTCATCGGGCGCGCCTTTGGCGCGATCCGTTGGGCGCGACCTCTCCCAATGGGCCCAATGGGAGAGGTGTAGAGCCTAGAATGCAAACTGCGTGCGCATCGCCACTGCGTCGAACTTCGAGCCGACATCGGCGGTCGAGATCGGCGAGGCCTGCCGCGACACCGTTCCGTGCAGATAGTCGAGCATGAAGCGGACGTTGCCGTTGACGTACCAGTTCAGTGCGAGCGTATAGACGGTCTGCCGACCGCCGGCGATGCCGGTCGCTGCTCCCAACTGATTGTTGAGGTCGATCGTCGAGAAGCGTCCCGCGATCTCCCACGCGCCCCAGCCGCCACCGTCGAGCGAGAACGGATGCGCCGGCTTGACACCGCTATAGGCGGCGTTCGCAGCATTGTAGGTCCGGCCTTCGCCCGTCAGCACGTAGCCGGCCTGGGCGTAGCCGCCCTGGAATTTCAGGCTCGGTGCGCCAACCAGCGGCACGCCGGTATTGGCCGTGCGATCGACATTGTACCAGAAGTACTCGCCCTGGACGATGAAGGGGCCGTAGGTCGCTGCTGCCTCGACGCTGTAGACCTGCGCGCCCGAGGCATTGGCGATGGCGCCGGTGGAAATCAGCGTGGTCGGGTCGAGACGCAATTCCGGGCGATCGCTGAGCGTGACCGTCTGCGTGTTGGCGATCAAGTTGCGCGGCGGCTGGATCAGCCATTGCGCGTCGGCGCCGATATGCACCGAGTAGTCCTTGCCGCTGATCGGATTGCCGGCCACGCGCGCCACGGCGCCATATTGCTCGCTGGTGCCGGCTGGCGCCGCGCTCGAGGCGGAGTGGATCGCACCGGTCGACGGTCCCGTGACATAGCTGCCGATCCAGAGCTGGTCGTTGAACCAGCGCGCACCAGCTGCGGAGCGGAAGTCACCGGCGGCGATATTGGTTGCAATCACGCCGGGCGAGGCGCGCTCCATGAACATGATGTCGTTGGAGCTCGTGGCTTCGTCCATGGTGTAGGGCAGGTCCATGATGCCGGCCTCGATCGCCATTCGTCCGCCGAACGGCTTTAGACCGGTATAGCTGAGATAGGCATTCTCGACGCCGGAGACGCCACCGCCCGGAAGGGATCCCGGCGCGGCGCCGCCAAATCCGTCGGATGAGCCGCCGAAGTCGTAGACCAGCGCGAAGTTCCAGTCGTTGAAGAACTTGCCGGTGACGCCGATGCGCGCGCGGCGAACGTTCTGGCCGCTGTCGAGCTTCTGCGGCACGGTCGCCGCGGTGTCGGGACGATAGTCATAGCCGCCGACATCCCAATGCAGGCGGCTGGTGATGGCAACGCAGTTCGCCTGGTCGGCGGTGCAGATGGTTGGCCGGTTGTTCGGCATCGTCACGACGACGCCGGAGGCCGGCGCCGGTCCCTTGACCGGGATCGCCGCATTGGCGTTGGCAACCGCGGCCTTTGCCTCCGAGCGCGCCTCGGCCTTGGCTTCAGCCTTCGCTTCGGCTCTGGCTTTCGCCGTGGCCGCCGTGTTCGCTGCGGTCTGACTCTGGAGCTTGTCGAGCTTCTGCTCCAGCATCTTCAATTGCTGTTTCAGCAGCGCGATCTCCTGCTCGCTGCTGCTTGCCGATTGGGCCTGGGCCTGCGAGGCCGCCAGCGCGCCGGCGAGTCCAATCGCCGTGGCTGCAATTCTTGTCCTGCTCACGTCATGACTCCATCGTTTGACGAACTTCCCCAAGTCGCAACGGGAGAGCCTAGGTATGATCGATGACTGCCCCGCGACGCTGCGCCCGGTTGCGCGGTTCCCACTGATGCCAATTCGCCGCAACCGAATCCGCTCGACAGCACAATGCTGGATGACGCGCATCATGCCAATCCACCGCTCTGGCGAATTGCCGATTCGCACGCTGTGCTTGCATCTCGGACACACTGGAAAGGGGCTGAATATTGCCGCCTGGCGCCCTTCTATTGGCGGGCGAACGCGCCTATATTCCGGCGTCTTTTCCAAGAGGTAGGAATGTTTCGATCGACCTGGACCGCCGTCGCCACGGCCTTGTGCATAGCGTTTTCAGCCCATTTCAATCCGACTGCTGCGCAGGACCGCCGGGTCCCGTCGTCGCCGGCCGAGTTGCGGCTGTCCTATGCACCGATCGTGCAGCGTGTGCAGCCGGCCGTCGTCAACGTCTATGCCGCCAAGGTGGTGCAGAACCGCAATCCGCTGCTCGACGATCCCATTTTCCGTCGCTTCTTCGGCGTGCCGGGCCAGCAGCCCGAGCAGATGCAGCGTTCGCTCGGCTCCGGCGTCATCGTCGATGCCTCCGGCCTCGTCGTCACCAACGTCCATGTGATCGAGGGCGCGGACCAGGTGAAAGTGTCATTGTCGGACAAGCGCGAGTTCGAGGCCGAGATCCTGCTGAAGGATTCCCGCACCGATCTCGCCGTGCTCCGCCTGAAGGACACCAAGGAGAAATTCCCGACCCTCGACTTCACCAATTCGGACGAATTGCTGGTCGGCGACGTCGTGCTCGCCATCGGCAATCCCTTCGGCGTCGGCCAGACCGTGACCCACGGCATCATCTCGGCGCTGGCGCGGACGCAGGTCGGCATCACCGACTACCAGTTCTTCATCCAGACTGATGCGGCGATCAATCCCGGCAATTCCGGCGGCGCCCTGGTCGACATGAGCGGCAGGCTCGCCGGCATCAACACCGCGATCTATTCGCGCTCCGGCGGCTCGCAAGGAATCGGCTTTGCCATTCCCGCCAACATGGTGCGCGTCGTCGTCGCTTCCGCCAAGAGCGGCGGCAAGGCGGTGAAGCGGCCATGGCTGGGGGCGAGGTTGCAGGCGGTGACGCCCGAGATCGCCGAGAGTCTCGGCCTGCGCTCGCCGACCGGTGCGCTGGTCGCAAGCGTGGTGCCGAATGGCCCCGCGGCGAAGGCCGGCCTGAAATCCTCCGACCTCATCACTGGGATCGACGGCCAGACCGTGGATGATCCCAACGCCTTCGACTACCGCTTCGCGACCCGTCCGCTCGGCGGCACCGCGCAGATCGACGTGCAGCGCGGCAGCAAGCCGATCAAGTTGACGGTGGCACTGGAGACCGCGCCGGACACCGGCCGCAACGAGTTCGTCGTCACCGCGCGCTCGCCGTTCCAAGGCGCGAAGGTCTCGACCATCACGCCGGCCGTCGCCGACGAGCTGCATCTGGATGCCGACACCGACGGCGTCGTGATCACCGATATCGGCGGCGATACCGCGGCCGCAAGTGTCGGCTTTCAGAAGGGCGACATCATCCTGGCGGTCAACAACCAGAAGATCAGCAAGACCGGCGACCTCGAGAAGGCCGCGGGTGAACGGCCCCGAATCTGGCGCATCACGCTGGTGCGCGGCGGCCAGCAGATCAACGTCACGCTGGGCGGATGAGTCCGAAGCGACCACAGGAGACGCCAACCCTCTTCGCCGCGGCGGGGCTCGATCATGATGCTCCGCATCCGCTGCCGGATCGGCTGCGTCCGCGCGCCTTGTCGGAGGTCGTCGGCCAGGACCACATCCTCGGTTCCGACGGTGCGCTGACGCGCATGCTGGAAACGCGCACGCTCGGCTCACTCATCTTCTGGGGGCCGCCCGGCACCGGCAAGACCACGGTGGCGCGGCTGTTGGCGGATGCGACCGATCTGCATTTCGAGCAGATTTCCGCGGTATTCTCCGGCGTCGCCGACTTGAAGAGGGCGTTCGATGCCGCGCGGTCCCGCCGGGAGATGGGTAAGGGCACGCTGCTGTTCGTCGATGAGGTGCATCGCTTCAATCGCGCCCAGCAGGATTCGTTTCTGCCCGTGATGGAAGACGGCACGGTGGTCATGGTCGGCGCCACCACCGAGAATCCGTCGTTCGAGCTCAACGCGGCGCTTCTGTCGCGCGCGCGTGTGCTGGTGTTTCGCTCGCTCGATGCGGCCGCGATCGAAAAGCTGTTCGCGCATGCCGAGGAGGTCGAAGGCCGCAAGCTGCCGCTCGATGCCGAGGCGCGCGCGGTGCTGGTGCGCATGGCCGATGGCGACGGCCGCGCCTCGTTGACGCTCGCCGAGGAAGTCTGGCGCGCCGCGCGCAAGGACGAGATCTTCAACGCCGCGCAGTTGCAGGAGATTTTGCAACGCCGCGCCCCGATCTACGACAAGTCGGCCGACGGCCATTACAACCTGATCTCGGCGCTGCATAAGTCGGTGCGCGGCTCCGATCCCGATGCCGCGCTGTATTACCTCGCGCGCATGCTCGATGCCGGCGAGGATCCGTTGTTCCTGGCCCGCCGCGTCGTGCGTATGGCGGTCGAGGACATCGGTCTTGCCGATCCGCAGGCCCTGGTCATCGCCAACGCCGCCAAGGATGCTTTCGACTTTCTGGGTCACCCAGAGGGCGAGCTCGCCATCGCGCAGGCCGTGGTCTATCTCGCCACCGCGCCGAAATCGAACGCGGTCTATACCGCCTTCGGCACGGCGATGCAGGTGGCAAAGCAGGCCGGCTCGCTGCTGCCGCCCAAGCACATCCTCAATTCCCCGACCAGGCTGATGAAGTCCGAAGGCTACGGCTCCGGCTACGAATACGACCACGACGCGCCGGATGCCTTTTCAGGCCAGGACTATTTCCCGGAAGCCCTCGGCCGCCAGACCTTTTACGACCCGCCCGAGCGCGGTTTCGAGCGCGAGATCAGGAAGCGGCTGGATTACTGGGCCAAGCTGCGCAAGGAGCGGGGCGGCTGAGGCCAAATCGCCATTTCGTCGTGACGAAACGGCACTTTTGGGCTAGGCAGGCAGCCATGAGCCGCCGCATCAAGAGAACCAACCAAGAGCCCCGTTCGCGTGATCAGCGCAAGGAGGCGCGCCCGTTCAAGGCGCGCAGCGCGAAGAAGGCCGGACCGCGTCCGGGCGGTAAGCCCGGTGCCAAGCCGCCGCGCTTTGCGGGCGAGCGCGCCGAGCGGCGTGCGCCCAAGGCCGCAATAGAAAAGCCCACGCCGGCAAAGCCCGTCGAGGCATTGCTGCCGACCAAGGTGCAGACCGTCACCGTGACGGCCGACGAGAACAACATGCGCGTCGACCGTTTTCTCGAAGCGCGCTTTCCCGGTCTGTCGTTCTCCCACATCCAGCGTGTCGTGCGCAAAGGCGAGCTGCGTGTCGACGGCAAGCGCGTCGACAGCAAGGATCGCCTGGAGGAGGGGCAGAGCGTCCGCATTCCGCCGCTCAAGCTCGACACGCCGAAGACGGCCGGCCCGCTGTCGGAAGCCGCGCAGAAGACGCTTGCCGCACTGAAGGAGATGACGATCTGGGAGGACGACGACGTCCTCGTCCTGAACAAGCCGGCCGGCCTTGCCGTGCAGGGCGGCTCGGGCATGACGCGGCACATCGACCAGATGCTGGAGGTGATGCGCGATTCCAAGGGCCAGAAGCCGCGCCTCGTGCACCGTATCGACAGGGAGACGTCGGGCTGTCTCCTGATCGCCAAGACGCGCTTTGCCGCCTCGCATTTGACCGGCGCGTTCCGCTCGCGCTCGGCACGAAAGGTCTATTGGGCGCTGGTGCCGGGCCTGCCGAAACCGAAGCAGGGCCGCATCTCGACCTTCCTCGCGAAGGAGGAGGGCGAGGACGACACCATCATGCGCATCGCCCAGCATGGCGACGAGGGCGCCAGCCACGCGGTGACGTACTATGCGATGGTCGAGACCGCCGGCAACAAGCTGACCTGGGTGTCGCTGAAGCCCGTGACGGGCCGCACCCATCAACTCCGTGCCCATATGGCCCATATCGGCCATCCCATCATTGGCGATCCCAAATATTTCAACATCGAGAACTGGGAGCTGCCGGGCGGCTTGCAAAACCGGCTGCATCTCCTGGCACGCCGGATCGTCATCCCGCATCCACGCGGCGGCGTGATCGACGCCACCGCGCCGCTGCCGCCACACATGCAGCAATCGTGGAATCTGCTCGGGCTGGATGCAAGCCGGTTTGATCCGATCGAGAACGCGCCGGAGGAGTAGGGCTAGGCGCCGCGGCCAGCCAAAGCCCGGCGAGCAGGGTTGCAATGCCCGCAAGTTCCCTTATGCCAGCCGCTCGCTTTATCGGCCGCCGCTCTTATCTTGAAAGCTTAGCATTCAGCGACCGGGACCGAAGACTCAACATGCGCGAATTGTTCGAAGAAGCTGCGGGGCAACCCCCGCCGGATCCGCGGGAATCGGCGCGCGCCTCCGCGCGCACGTCCCCGCGCAAGCGCTTCTACAAGGAGGCCGGCGCAGGCGAGGCCGAGGGCGGCTTCGCCATCACCCTCGACGGCAAGCCGATCCGCACGCCCACCGGGCGTCAGGTGGTGATCCCCTCGCGCGACCTCGCCGATGCGGTTGCTGCCGAATGGGCTGCGCAGGGCGAGACGATCGATCCCGTGACCATGCCGCTGACGCGGATCGCCAACAGCGTGGTCGAGGGTGCGATCGACCGGGTTGATCTCGTCAGCGACGATCTCGCAAAATACTTCGAGACCGACCTGTTGTTCTATCGCGCCGGCCACCCCGAAGGGCTGGTCGCCCGCGAGGCCGCACATTGGGACCCCGTGCTGTTCTGGGCCGCGGAGTCGCTGGGCGCGCATTTCATCCTGTCCGAGGGCATCATGCATGTGAAGCAGCCGGACGAGGCGCTGAAGGCAGCCCGCGCCGCGCTGCCAAGAGATGCCTGGTCGGTCGCCGCGCTCCATGTGGTGACCACCCTGACCGGCTCGGCGCTGCTCGCGCTGGCGCTGGCCCATGGCGTGCGCGATGCTGGCCAGGTCTGGGCCGCCGCCCATGTCGATGAGGACTGGAACATCGACCAATGGGGCGTGGACGAGGAAGCGGCCGCTCGCCGGGCCACGCGCCTGCGGGATTTCGAGGCCGCCGTGGCGGTCTTGGCCGCGGTGAAGCCGCAAGCGGCCGAAGGTCCTTAACGAGAGGTTTACGACGGCGCCTTAGCGTGGGATGGCATTCCCTGGGCTGCCTGAAGATGCCGACGCCGATAAGCTCGATCGTTCCTGTCAGTGCCGCCAGCTCTGTGGCTGATGCGACGACGCCCGATCTCGTGCTTCAGGCCGGCAGCGTCGTCGACGCCAAAGTGGTCGGCGTGCTCGCGGACAATCTGGTGCGGATCGCGATCGCGAACCTCTCGATGGACGTGATGTCGGAAGTGGCGCTGACACCGGGGCAGAATCTCCAGCTCGCGGTGTCGCAAAACGACGGCACCATCCGGCTCGCGGTCGTCGGCGGGACAGGCGGGGCGGCGTCCGATCAGATTACGCTGACGCCGGCTGCGGCCTCGCTGGTGGAGAGCCCGCCGCTCGCGCCGTCCGCGCGCGCGGCGCGCAATACGTTGACTCTGCTGGAGCAAGTCGCCGTCACCGTGGCGTCCGCCGAGGCCGTGACCAGGCAAGGCAGCCAGGCGCCGCTGTTTGCCAATCTCGCAGCGGTCGTCACCAGCAGCGATTTGCCGGCGGGGCTGAAGCAGGCCGTGCTGGACGTGCTGGCGCAGCAGACGCCGCTCAACGCCGGGCTCGATGGCGGCGATATTGAATCCGCCTTCCAGAAATCGGGGCTGTTCCTCGAGGCTTCGCTGGCCGCCGGCGCGCCCCCGTCATCCGGTGCAGTGCCGGATTTGAAAGCGGCGCTGCTGGTGTTGCGACAGACGCTGACCACGATTGAGACGGCCGCGCCGCCGACCCAGGGCGCCATGATTCCGACTGGCGCCACGGCGACACCGCAGGTCGTTGCCGCCCCGGCCCAGGCAGCAGGCGAGGCCACGCAGGCCGCATTGCCGTCAACCGAACCCGAAATCGCCCAACCGCTGCAACCGCCACGCAGCGCCAATCCCACGGCTGCGGGGCTCGCCGACATCGCTGGCGGCGCTGCACAGGCGGCGATGCCCAGGACCATGTCCCCAGGCCTTGCCGCCAGCCTCTTGCAGGAGATGACGCAAAACCTGCCGCGAATGATCGGCAACATGCCCGGCTCCAACAAGGCCGTGCCGGATGGCCACATCTTCGAGGCGGCCATCCACGCGACCACGCCACCGCCGTTCCGTGGCGCGCTGCCAGCGCCCCAATCCATCGCTTCGCCATCGCTCGCGCCCGATACGCCGCTGGCCACCACGGTGCATCGCCTGCTCGACGACACCGATGCCGCGATCGCGCGGCAGACATTGTTGCAGGTCGCTTCGCTTCCCGATCGCACCGATGCTTCCGGCCACCGCATCGACCCGGCCGTGCCGCAATGGAATTTCGAGATTCCCTTCGCAACCCCGCAGGGCACCGCGATGGCGCAGTTCGAGATCTCGCGCGATGGCAGCAATGAATCCGCCGATCCCGCCACGCGTGCCTGGCGCGCGCGCTTCTCGCTCAATGTCGAGCCGGCCGGCCCGGTGCACGCGCTGATCACGCTGAGTGGCGACAAGACCTTCGTGCGGATGTGGGCGGAGCGGCCGGCGACGGCACAGCAGCTCCGCGCCGGCGTCGGTGAGCTCAGCCAGGCATTGTCCAGAGCCGAGCTCAAGCCTGGTGATATCATCGTGCGCGACGGCACCCCGCCGCAGGCCGCGCCGGCTCGCGCCGGCCATTTCCTGGATCGCGCCACATGAGCGACCCATCCAAGCTCGCGATTGCCCTGCATTATGAGAAGGGCACCAACGCCCCGGTTGTCGTCGCCAAGGGCAAGGGCACGATCGGCGAAAAGATCGTCGAGATCGCCAAGGCCCATGACATTCCGATCGAGGAGAACGAGGTTTTGGCCGGCGCACTCTCCAAGGTCGAGCTCGGCGAGGAGATCCCGCCGGACCTCTACAAGGCCGTCGTCGAAGTGCTGGTGTTCGTGCTGCGGCTGTCGCGGGAGCGCTGACCGCTGTCATCGTTTCACCACGTGGGGGCTGCATGGTTGCGGCCACTTTCATCGATTAGCGGATACCACCCTTGATCACCCGTCGTTCCACCCTCGGCCTGCTCGCCGCAGCCGCCACCCTGCCGTCACGCGCGCTCGCTCATGTCGCCCCGCCGCGCAACGAAATCCGCGACAGCTTGGCCAAACGCTTCACCGATCTCGGCACATCAGGCACCTTCGTCGGCTACAAGGTCGAGGACTATCTGATCGTCGCCAGCGACAAGGAGCGCTCGGGCGAGGGGAAGCTGCCGGCCTCGACCTTCAAAATTCCGAACTCGTTGATTGCGCTCGAGACCGGCGTGGTCGCTGACCCCGACAAGGATGTGTTTCCCTGGGACGGCGTGAAGCGGCCGATCGAGGCTTGGAACAAGGATCACACACTACGCAGTGCGATCGCAGTCAGCGCGGTGCCGGTCTATCAGGAGATCGCGCGCCGCATCGGCCAGGAGCGCATGCAGAAATATGTCGACGAATTCGACTACGGCAATCGCGATATCGGCGGCGGCATCGACCAATTCTGGCTCACCGGCGCCCTGCGCATCGATCCGGTCGAGCAGGTCGACTTCGTCGACCGGCTGCGGCGCCGTGCGCTGCCGATCAGCAAGCGCAGCCAGGATCTCGTCTGCGACATCCTGCCGGTGACCAAGGTCGGCGATAGCATCATCCGCGCCAAGTCGGGCCTCTTGGGCGCCGAGCGCGGCGAGCCGTCGCTGGGCTGGATGGTCGGCTGGGCCGAGAAAGGCGAGGCGCACACCGTGTTCGCGCTCAACATGGATTGCCGCGAGCCGCGTCTCATCAGTGAGCGCATGCCGCTGACGCAAGCCTGCCTTGCCGAGATTGGCGCGATCTAGCGCTACCGCGCTGGCGCCGCTCAACTAGCATCCTCCCGCCAAGGAAAAACCGGGAGGATAACAATGAACTCAACGCCGCTCTGGCTGTCGTCGCTCACGCTTGCGGCAGCTGCCGGCTGGCTCGGCGCCACGATGTTCGCCGGCCCCGCCACCAGCAAGGAGCCACGCTTTCCGCAGCTCACCATGGATCAGCTGGACGCCAGGCAGAAGCCGCTCGGCGAACAGATCATGAAGGTGTCGAGCGTCGGCATCGGCGGGCCCTACAATCCGATGATCCGCAGTCCCGTGCTCGGCCAGCGCCTGTTCGACCTGTTCCACTACCTGCGCTGGGAGACCTCGGTCCCGGTCAAGCTCAACGAGTTCGCGATCCTGATCATCGGGCGGCAGTGGCGCTCGCAGGTGGAATGGTACGCACACGCGCCGCTGGCGGCGAAGGCGGGCCTGTCGGCCGACATCATCGCAGAGCTGAAGGCCAACAAGCGGCCCTCGAAGATGGCCGATGACGAGGCGGTGGTCTACGATTTCGTCACCGAGCTCACCACCACCAAGAAGGTCACCGACGAGACTTACGCGCGCGCGAAGAAGGTGTTCAACGACCAGCAGATCGTCGACCTCACCGCAGTCGCCGGCAATTACGTGATGGTGGCGATGCTGCTTGCCATGGCGGAGGAGACCGTGCCGCCGGACAAGCAGGAACCGTTTAGGCCGGGTGAGCCGTAGGGCTCGTTATTGCGAGCGCAGCTCTCTCCACGCGTCATTGCGAGCGTAGCGAAGCAATCCAGAGTCCCTCAGCGGGAAGATTCTGGATTGCTTCGCTGCGCTCGCAATGACGGGGGCGTAGGGTGGGCAGCTCTCAGGCGGGATCGGCCGTTTTCTTCGCCGTCAGCGCCTGGTCGATCGCAAAGCCGCCGATCTCGCTCATCGCCTGCGAGATCACGTCGCCGCGTCTAGCAAAGCCGTTCGAGAGATACTCGAACTGCGTCCGCGCCAGCCGCAGCACCTCGATCGGCACGGAGACCACGGTCTCGTTGAAACTGTCGACAGAGGCGCGCAGCGTCTCGAGCTCGCTCGTGAGCTTGCCGATATGGCTCTCCGCATGCTGCATCAGGCCGAGCAGCTTGCCGCGTTCGGCATCGAAGGCGGCTCGCTCGGCCGCGCTCGCTGCGGTGACCTCGGCAAGCTGCGTCCGCAGCGCTGCGGTCTGGCTCACCATGGCATCGCGAGCAAGCTCCGCGGCCTCGCGTAGCTCGGTGTTGCGCGTGCTCTCGACCTGCTGTTCGTGATAGAGCCGCTCGGCCGACATCGCCCGCTGTGCCAGCGATACGATCAGGCTTGCTCCGCGCAGCAGCATCTCGCCGTTCCGTCCCGACACCATGCTGGCCATGCGCCGCAGGAAGTCGATGGTTTCCGACGATGAGTTCGGCGGCAGGGGGACGACCGTCGCGGACATCTCAGTGATGCTTGCGTGATGCTCGAGCCGAGGCGTAATGACCGCCGCCGTACCGACTGGGCTCACGCAACATTCGGCGCCTGATCGTGAGCTTGAAGCAAGCCTGAATCGGCTGGCCTGGTCAACTGGGCCGGACCACCAAATTTGCAGGCCGCGCGCGGGTCAGGCGTCCTTCTGCCGGCCGATCCGCCCCAGATGGGTGAAGCCGAACCCCGCGGAATATTTCAGGCCATAGCCGAGCGCCCGGTCGATGCCGATATGGGCGAGCCAGATCAAGGCGATGGACAGGGTCAAAGGCGAGGCGAGGCCGAAGCCAAGTGTCAGCAGCGACACCGGCGCCATGTAGCTGTGGGCGGCATTGTAGACCAGTGCGCCGAGTTTGGCGTCGGAGAGGTATGCCAGGAAGCTCAGGTCGGGGACGAGGAAGAGCAGGGCAAACACTAGCCAGGAGCCGTCCCACGCCCAGTAGAGCATCACCATGCCAGCGAACAGGGTGAGGCCCTCCAGCCGCAGCAGGATGTTGACACCGCCCGTCGCCGCACCAGTCTCGGCCGTTCCTTCGTCCATGCTCGCCTCCCAGGCAAAACTTTGTAATCCCTCACGCTTTCAGCCCGGACAGGGCAGCCCTGCGAGGTCGAAAGGCGCTTTCCGGCCCGCAAAATGCCGTGTTAGAACCCCGCATCACTTAAGAACTGGCGGGAGCAAATGAAACACATCCTGGACGCCCTTGAAGATCGTCGTGCCGGTGCCAAGCTCGGCGGCGGGGAGAAGCGCATCGAGGCGCAGCACGCCCGCGGCAAGCTGACGGCGCGCGAGCGCATCGAGCTCTTGCTCGACAAGGGATCGTTCGAGGAATTCGACATGTTCGTCGAGCATCGCTCCACCGAGTTCGGCATGGAGAAGACCAAGGTGCCGGGCGATGGCGTCGTCACCGGGTGGGGCACCGTCAACGGCCGCAAGACCTTCGTCTTCGCCAAGGATTTCACCGTGTTCGGCGGTTCTCTCTCGGAAACGCACGCGCTGAAAATCACAAAGCTCCAGGACATGGCGATGAAGGCGCGGGCGCCCATCATCGGTCTCTATGACGCCGGTGGCGCCCGCATCCAGGAAGGCGTCGCCGCGCTCGCCGGCTATTCCTACGTGTTCCGCCGCAACGTGCTCGCCTCGGGCGTGATCCCGCAGATATCAGTCATCATGGGCCCCTGCGCCGGCGGCGACGTCTATTCGCCGGCGATGACCGACTTCATCTTCATGGTGAAGAACACCAGCTACATGTTCGTCACCGGCCCCGACGTGGTGAAGACCGTCACCAACGAGGTCGTCACCGCCGAAGAGCTCGGCGGCGCCTCGGTGCACGCCACGCGCTCCTCGATCGCCGACGGTGCGTTCGAGAACGACGTCGAGACGCTGCTGCAGATGCGCCGTCTGATCGACTTCCTGCCGTCCAACAACACCGACGGTGTGCCGGAATGGCCGAGCTTCGACGACATCGGCCGGGTCGACATGTCGTTGGACACGCTGGTCCCCGACAATCCGAACAAGCCCTACGACATGAAGGAATTGATCCTGAAGGTCGTGGACGAGGGCGATTTCTTCGAGATCGCGGAGGCCTTCGCCAAGAACATCGTCACCGGCTTTGGCCGCATCGCGGGGCGCACCGTCGGCTTCGTCGCCAACCAGCCGATGGTGCTGGCCGGCGTGCTCGACAGCGACGCCTCGCGCAAGGCGGCGCGCTTCGTACGCTTCTGCGACGCCTTCAACATCCCGATCGTCACCTTCGTCGACGTGCCGGGCTTCCTGCCGGGCACCGCGCAGGAATACGGCGGCCTGATCAAGCATGGCGCGAAGCTCTTGTTCGCGTACTCGCAATGCACGGTGCCGCTGGTGACCATCATCACCCGCAAGGCCTATGGCGGCGCCTTCGACGTCATGGCCTCCAAGGAGATCGGCGCCGACATGAACTACGCCTGGCCGACCGCCCAGATCGCAGTGATGGGCGCCAAGGGCGCGGTCGAGATCATCTTCCGCTCCGACATCGGCGACCCCGACAAGATCGCGGCGCGAACCAAGGAATACGAAGACCGTTTCCTGTCCCCCTTCATCGCCGCCGAGCGCGGCTACATCGACGACGTCATCATGCCGCACTCGACGCGGAAGCGCATCGCGAGGGCGCTGGCGATGCTGAAGGACAAGAAGACGGAAATGCCGGCGAAGAAGCACGACAATTTGCCGTTGTGAGAAAGATGTCGCCCGGATGAGCGTAGCGACATCCGGGTTCTTCCTCAGGTCCCGCATGTCGCTTCGCTCATGTGGGCAACTGGTTTCTTCTGATTTGGTATCCTTGATCCAATGATCGAAGACGATCCGAGCGACGAAATCTCAGATATCGAGGATCGGATCGAAGCGCTCGCCGAGATCGCCGAGCGCTGCCGGAAGTACATCCTGGCCTCCAAGATCGCGATCGGCGGCGGTGCGACGCTGCTCTTGATCACGATCCTCGGCCTGTTCGGGACCGGCCAGACCGCCGCGCTTGGGTCGATCGCGCTGGTGCTGGGCGGGATCGTGTCGCTCGGCTCGAATGTCAGCACGTTGCGGCAGACGGACGAGGCCATCAGTGCCGCGGAGGCGCGTCGTTCGGCGCTGATTGGCAGCATCGACCTGCGCGTCGTCGCGGATGCGCCGATGAAGCTGGTGTGACGCGCCGCATCCACGGTGCGTAGGGTGGGTTACGCCCAGCGGACTGCGCTTCGCGCAGCCGCAAGGCTAACCCGCCCTACGAGATCCCGCGCGCCTTATCCGCCGAAGCAAAATGCGCCATCTGGTCCGCACGGGCCTTCGCAAAGGCTGGGCGGGCCGTGGCCCGAGCGAGGTAAGCACGGCAGGCCGGGTGGTTCGCCAGTCCCTCGAAGCGGTCGACGGGGCGCAGCACGTCCGACATCAGGATGTCGGCGACGGAGAAGGACCCCGCCAGCCATTCGCGGCGGGCCAGCACCAGTTCGAGATGCTTGAGGCGAACCTCAAGGAACCCGTCCAGGAATTTCCATGCCGGCGTGTCGTCCGCATTGCCCATGAACTTCAGCATCGCCCAGGGCAGACTCGCCATCTCCACCGAATTGAGCGCGGCGAACACCCATTTCGTCGCCTCGACGCGGCCGCGCGGATCTGACGGCATCAGCTTGTCGCTGCGCTCGCCAAGATGCAGCAGGATCGCCCCGCTCTCGAAGATCGAGAGGTCGCCGTCGGTCAGCCACAGCACCTGGCCGAAGGGCTGGTGCGCGAGATGCGCGGGGCCGCGGTCGTCGAATGGCACGCTCGCGACGCGATAGGGCAAGGCGGCTTCTTCGAGCGCCCAGCGCACACGGAGGTCGCGCACGAAACCTCTGGGCATCTCGGGAACCCAATCGAAGGTGGTCAGGGTGAGGTCGGCCATTTGGTGTCTCCGTGTCCTGGTTCAGATCAAGGACGCGCGAAGGGCGCACGTTCCGACACCGGTGCCAACTGTTTTTGTCGCCGGCCGATGAAGCGGGTAGTCTTGCCCCAAACAATGGGAGGAAACCCGATGCCATCAGCCTTCTTCGTCGTCCGCGCCATCGTCGCCGACGCGAGCAAGCGCGCCGCCTTCGACAGATGGTACGAGACGGACATCTGCCCGACGCGGTGAAGGCGTTTGGCGTAGCCAAGACCTGGCGGTACTGGAGCCTAGACGATCCCTCGCTGCACCAGGCCATGTATCAGTTCGATGACGAGACGAAGCTCGCCGCGATGCTGAAGGGTGATGCGCTCAAGCGCCTGACCGCCGACTTCAACCGCGACTGGCCCGATGTGACGCGCACGCGCGAGACGTTGGTGCTGGCGCAGGAGTTCGCGACGTAGGGCGGAGGGCTACGAATTCTCCAATTAATCTGATCACCTGATTCAGCTTTGGTTCATGTCGTGACCACGACACTTCTTCTGCATCACAGGCACGATGATCAAGAGGAAGAAGCCATGGAGCGCCGGAACTTTTTGAAACTTGCATTGGGGGTGACGGCGGGAGCCGCCGCCTTCGCTGCGACCGCGCAGGCCGCGCCGCTGTCACCGCAACCGGTCGCTGATCCCACCCGCATGCCGCAGGGCAGTTCCGATGCTCATCCCGCAGTCACCACCAGCGAGGAAGCCGCGCAGGCGAAGCCTGAGCAGGTGCACTGGCGTGGGCGCGGCCGGCATTGGGGCTGGCGCCGCCGACACTGGGGTTGGCGTCGCCGGCGCTGGCATCGCCGTCATTACTGGTAAGCTCGCGACAATTCGCGAATTGGACGGGGATAGCCGCTGGCGGCCCCCGTTTCGATTCTGGAGCCGCTCCGATTCCACGGCGGACGAAAGTCGGCAGCGGCGCCCAAACGAAAATGGCCGCGCAGGTTGTCCCGCGCGGCCATTTTGCAAGGCGAAAGGATCAGAACGGACGGCAGCGGCCGGCGTACCAGCGGAAGCCGTAGGGGCACACGCGCGCGCGGGGCACCACGACGACCGGCGCCGGGGCGACCACCACGGGGCCCGGGCGCACCACGACCGGGCCGCGCATCGGACGGCAGCCGCCATAGGGGCCGCGATACCAGCCGGGGCCGCAGCCGCCGGCGGCGCTGGCCGCCTCGCTGAAACCGACGACTGCGCTGGCCAGCATGACGGCGGCAAACAGATATTTCATTTGATCTTCCTTCTGGTCCTTGGGGCAGACTTAGGGGGATGGCGCTTGCGGCGCAGAATGAATCAAAAGACACGATTCGGCACGCTAAACCTATGCGTGTCGACACGTCGCGATCCAAACCTGCCAATCATGACCTGAATGCGGCATGAACGTTCCTCCGCATACGGCTTCAGGCGACAGCGATGGCGCTAGACTCTTTGTTTGACGCGTTTTCTTTACGCGAACCGGTGTCCACTTCGCTCGAAAACGCTTTACTGGCCGAGAAAGCCCAGCACCAACTCCCGATACTTCTCCGGCGCCTCCAGGAAGACGAGATGGCCGGTGTCCGGGATCACCTCGGCCCGCGCATTCGGCATCTTCGCGGCAAGCGCTTTCGCGAGTTCGGCGTTCTGTCCCATCTTGGCGCGCAGCGCCTCCGGCGCGTTCGGCCGTCCCGGTGCGTTGTGATCGTCGGCCCCCATCACGAACAGCGTGGGCGGCGTGATGAGCGGAATCTCGTGCGCCACCGGCTCGCGATAGATCATCTGGCCGGAACTGACGAAGGTGCGCAGCCAGCGCGGATAGTCGGGGCTGCCCTTGATGTTGAAACGGGCATCAATGAACGGCGTGATCGCCTCCGGCGGCAGCTTGATTGCGTAATTGGTCTGGAGCTGCTTGCGGTAGCCGTCGGCCGTGAGCTTGTCCTCGGTCTCGATCATTTTCTCCGTCGGCGTCGGCGGCACGTAGAGGCGGTAGTCCTCCAGTCCGATCGGCGCGGTCAGCACCAGATGGGCGATGCGATCCGGATAGGCGCGGGCGATGCGCACGCCCAGCATGCCGCCGAGCGAGTGGGCGACGATGTCGGTCTTGTCGATCTTGAGGTGATCGAGCAGCGCAATCGTGTTGCGTGCCAGCGTGTCGAAGTGAAGCTCGCCGACCGGCTTGGATGATTTGCCGAAGCCGATCTGGTCCGGCACGACGACGCGAAAGCCGGTCTCGCTCAGCATCTTGATTACGGGGCCCCAGTAGCTCGACGGGAAATTGCGCCCATGCAGCAGCACGACGGTGCGGCCGTTCGGCCGTGCGGGGGACACGTCCATATAGGCCATGCTGAGCTGCTCGCCGTCATTGACGAGCGGCAAGAGGTGCACGGGATAGGGATAGGCAAAGCCTTCGAGTGCGATGCCATACGGCTCGCGCGGCGCGGTGTCGATGGCGCGGGATGCAAGCGGGATGCTGAAGAGGGCGGCAGCGAGTGCGGCCGAGAAGATGCGGTTCATTGAGGTCTCCGGTGTGCCCGGGCAAAAGCGCGAAGCGCGTCTTCGCGAACTTGTCCGGGCATCCACGTGCCAGCCGCAATAAAGACGTGGCTTGCCGGGTCAAGCCCGGCCATGACGAGAGGCCGAGTTCACACGGGATTGTGTGCCGTCACGCAGCTTGCGTGATCAGTCCTTCCCATTCCGAACAGCGCGGCGAACTGCTTCTCGCCGGTGCGGGTGAAATTCACGACGCGGCTGCCGGGCGTGGCGTCGCGCGCGGCCCATTTGAGTTCGGCGAAGCGCTGCATCATGGCGGCCCCCAGCGTGCCGGCGAGATGATGCCGCCGCTCGCTCCAGTCGAGACAGGCCTTGCACACCGGGCGGCGCGGATGGGTGAGCATGTCGGGCGAGATCTGCAAATGCTTGGCGAGGAAGCGCTCGCCCTCGGCCGTCAGCTCGATCTCCTGCTTCTTCTGCCTGATCAGCTGTCGCGCGCGCATGGTGTCGAGCATCTGCACGCCGAGATCGCCGGCGAGATGATCATAGCAGATCCGCGCACGCCGCAACGCCGGATCCTTTGGTCCGGTGCGCACGCGCATGTGGCCGGTCCGCGCGGCAAGCCCCGCCAGGCCTTCGAGCACGCCGGCGACGTCGTCGTCGGTGAGGCGGTAGTAGCGGTGCCGGCCCTGCTTCTCCGGCTCGACCAGGCCGCCGGCCTCGAGCTTCGACAGGTGCGAGCTCGCAGTCTGCGGCGTGATGCCGGCCTCCTGCGCCAATTCGCTGGCAGTGAGCGCGCGGCCGTTCATCAGCGCGGTCAGCATGTTGGCGCGGGCGGGATCGCCGACCAGCGAAGCGACCATGGCGATGTCAGGCCCTGATTTCATGCTTCGATGGTAGCCGAAGCATTGCGGTAGGGCAAGGGCGTAGTCTCTCACGGCGTCGTCATTGCGAGCGCAGCGAAGCAATCCAGAGATGTTTCCGCGGAGGGATTCCTGGATTGCTTCGCTGCGCTCGCAATGACGGAGAAACGACAGGAGAGCCCATCATGTCCGTCACCGTCTTCATCCGCTACCAGCTCGATCCCTTCAAGCGCGCGCAGTTCGAGGAATACTCGAAACGCTGGCTCACCATCATTCCGAAATGCGGTGGCGAGCTGATCGGCTATTTCATGCCGCATGAGGGCACCAACAACATCGCCTTCGCGCTGATCACCTTCGAGAGCCTGGCTGCCTATGAGGCCTATCGTGCGCGGCTGCGGCAGGACGCCGAAGGCATGGCGAACTTCCATTTCGCAGAGGAGAACAAGTTCATCCTCGCGGAGGAGCGCACGTTCCTGCGCAAAGTGGTATTGTAGGCCACGACATCGTTAGCAGGAGACGCCCATGATCGCCGTGATCTTCGAAGTCTGGCCGAAGCCGGAACACCGCCAGGACTATTTCGACCTCGCGGCCGACCTGAAGCCGCTCCTGCAAACCATCGACGGTTTCATCTCGGTCGAGCGTTTCGAGAGCCTGACCGAGAAGGGCAAGATCCTGTCGGTGTCGTTCTGGCGGGATGAGGCGGCCGTCGAGGCCTGGCGCAACACGATGGAGCATCGCCGCACCCAGGCCAAGGGCAGGGCGAAGATATTCGCCGATTATCATTTGCGCATCGCCAGCGTCATCCGTGACTATGGCATGAACGATCGGGAGCAGGCGCCGAAGGACAGCCGCGCGGTGCACGACGCGCACTAGCGCTGCAGGGCATGCACTAGCGCTGCCCGGGCGCGCTACTAGCGCTGCCTTGAATGCGCGCCTATGTCTTCGCGGCCAATAAGGGAGAGAAACATGCATGTGACAACCGCTGACAAGCGCGCAACCTTCAAGAAGATGCACGAGAGCGGCTGCTTCATCCTGCCCAATCCGGTCGATGTCGGCAGCGCCAAAGCATTGCAGCATCTCGGCTTCAAGGCGATTGCGTCATCGAGCGCGGGCTTTGCCTGGACCATCGGCAAGGCCGATAATCACGTCGGCGTCGAGGAGGTCTGTCAGCATCTGGCAGCATTGAGCTCCGCCGTCGACATCCCCGTCAACGCGGATTTCGAGGGCGGCTTTGCCGTCGAGCCGGACAAGGTCGCCGACAATGTCGAGCGCTGCGTGCGCACCGGCGTTGCCGGCCTGTCGATCGAGGATTCCACCGGCGACAAGGCCAAGCCGCTCTACGACCGCGCGCTCGCGGTCGAGCGGATCAAGGCCTCGCGCAAGGCGATCGGCGACAGCGGCACGCTGCTGGTCGGCCGCTGCGAGGCGTATTTGTGGGGTGTGACCGACCTCAAACTGGTCATCGACCGGCTCACCGCTTATGCGGACGCCGGCGCCGATTGCCTCTATGCGCCGGGCCTGAAGAGCCGCGAGGACATTGCGGCGGTGGTGAAGGCGGTGCATCCAAAACCGTTCAATCTCCTGATCGGCGGCGCCGGCCTGTCGTTGCAGGAGGCCGCCGATCTCGGCGTGCGCCGCATCAGCGTCGGCGGCTCGCTCGCCCGCGCCGCCTGGGGCGGTTTCATGCGGGCGGCGAAGGAAATGGCGGAGCAGGGAACCTTCACCGAGCTCGGCAACGGCTATTCTGGTGGCGAGCTCAACAAGATGTTCAGCTGACCCAAACGAAAAGCGGCGGGGATCTGGGGTCCCGCCGCTCTCGCATCCTCTCGCTGTCATGCCCCCGTGCGCAATTGCGCACCGGGGGCGGGGTATCCAGTACGCCGCGGCTTCTCGATTTAGCCACGACTATCTCGGAGTACTGGGTCGCCGCCCGGTCAAGCCGGGCGACGACAGCTATCGTGTTACTTTTACTTCGCGCCGTCAGACGGCGTCTGCGTATCCGGGGCCGGCTTGCTCGGTGCCGCACCCGTGGTCACGCCCGGCCCGGCGTTGTTGCGCGGCGTTACGTCGCGCATACCGGGAGGCGAGGCCGGATTGGTCGGCTGCGTCTGCGCGGTTTGCGAGGCCGGTGTGTTGCTGGCCTGGTTGGTCGTGCTGGTATTGTTCAGGCCGTAGAACACGGCACCCAGCACTAGCGCAATCGCAACGGCAAACAGCGCAACCTTGCCGCTGGAGGCGGGGCCTTCGCCAAGTTCGGGATCGGCCTGAAGGTCGGCGTCCCGGCGCGCCGCGCGAAGATACTCATCGTCGGCGAGGTTCGGGCGGTACGGATCGTTGGGAAAACGGTCGTCAGCCATCGATAGGTCTCCTCGGGTTATTGCCGCGGGACAACCCGTAGATGCGAGATTCTGTTCCTGGCGCTTTATGCTTTCGTCGCATGTTGCTCCCGCCTCGGGAATCAGGAACCTGTCCAGGGAACCGTGGACTAAGTTCCATGGCGGACCGGGGAACAAATCCATGTGGAGCCTGCCGCCGACCGACAGCGTGCTGCATCTTCTGGCGTTCGTCGCCTTGACGGCGGAGGGCATGACGGCCGCACTGGCCGCCGGTCGGCGCAGCATGGACTATGTCGGCGTTTGTCTTCTCGCCTGCGTGACCGCGCTTGGCGGCGGCACGCTGCGCGACCTGTTTCTCGGGCACTATCCGCTGGTGTGGGTCGCCAACCCGATCTACCTCGCGCTGCCGGGCGGGGCAGCGCTGCTGACGATCCTGATCGCGCGGCTGGTGCATCGACTGCACCTCGCCTTCATCGTTCTCGATGCCATCGGCCTCGTCGTCTTCACCATGATCGGCTGCAACGTCGGCTGGCAGATGGATGCCTCACTGCCGATCGTGATCGTCTCGGGCATGGTGACAGGCTGCGCCGGCGGCGTGTTGCGCGACGTGCTCTGCAACGACGTGCCGCTCCTGTTTCGATCCGAGCTCTACGCCAGCGTCTCGGTCGTGACCGGGCTGTTCTACGCCACCGCCTTCGGTCTCAATCTCAATGCCGAGCTCTGGACGATCTTGACCTTCGTGCTCGGCCTCAGCTTCCGTCTGCTCGCGGTGCGCTACAGCTGGGAGATGCCGAAATTCGTGTTCACGGGAGATGAAAAGAGATAGCGCGCTCTCTTCGCCTTGCCCCGCTTGCGGGGAGAGGCCGACGCGCGAAGCGCGGCGGGTGAGGGGGAGTTTTCGCGAGTCAAGCTGGTCGGCATACGGACAGGTCCATCCACGTCGTCATTGCGAGCCAACGGGTCCGCGCGAAGCGCGGCCCGATGACAGGCTCCGCGAAGCAATCCAGAATACCTCCGCGGAAAGACTCTGGATTGCTTCGCTGCGCTCGCAATGACGGAGGGGAGGCGACAGCGCGAATCTACGGCTCCTCCTTCCTCGCCTTCGCCACCTGCGACGGCGTCACCAGCGGGCCCGCATTGCCCCAGGAATTGCGCATGTAGTTCGTCACCGCGGCGATCTCGCCGTCGGACAATTGCTTGGCATAGGCCGGCATCTCGCCGGTGTTGGGTGCGCGCGGCGTCGTCACGGTGTGGGCGCCGTCGAGGATGATGCGCAAGGTGGAGGACGGATTGATCGATTGCAGCAGCGCGTTGCCGGGCAGCGGCGGATAGATCCGCGGGCTGCCTGTACCGTCGGCCTCATGGCAGGCGACGCAGAGCTTTGCGTAGACCGCCTGACCGGCTTTCATCTCGGCATCATCGGGCGGCGTCACGATGGTCTCGCGCCGCGCCGGCGGCAGGCTCTTCAGATAGACCGCGATCGCTTGCACATCGGCATTGCTCATCTTCGAGGTCGAGTTGACGACCACCTCCGCCATCGGTCCGCCGGCATGGCTCTTGGCATTGCGGCCGCTTTGCAGATATTCGGTGATATCGTCGGCGCTCCACGACTTCAGCCCGGTGCGCGCGGCGCCGTCGAGCCTTGGTGCATACCAGCCGCCGATCTCGCTGCCGGATAGCGCCTGCGCCTGCTTGTCCACGCCAAAATAGTTCTTCGGCGTATGGCAGGCGCCGCAATGACCGAGACCGGTGACGAGATAGCCGCCTCTGTTCCACGCGGCGCTCTGGCTCTGGTCCGGCTCGAACAGGCCGGGCTTGAAGTACAGATAGTTCCAAACCCGCATCAGGCCGCGATAGCCGAACGGCCAGCGCAGCTCCGGCGGCTTGTTGCGGTTAGCTAGGGGCGCCAGCGTTCCCAGGTAGGCGCGGATCGCCAGCGTGTCGTCCTTCGTCATCCGCGTGAAATAGGGATAGGGAAACGCCGGATAGTAGTTTGAACCATCAGGCGCGACGCCATAGCGCACGGCGCGCGTGAACTCGGCATCGGTCCAGGCGCCGATGCCGGTGTCGCGGTCAGGTGTGAGGTTCGGCGCATAGATCGCACCGAAGGGCGTGTCGATGCGCTTTCCGCCCGCGAACGGCTTGGCCGGATCGGCGGTGTGGCAGCCCGCGCAGCCACCGGCCTCGACCAGCGTCTTGCCGTAAGCGATCAGCTCCGGAGAGGGCTCGGCGGCGCGGGCCGCGCTTCCAACTGCACTGCACAACGCCAAACCCACGAGAGCCGAGCCAACCAGAATCGTCCGCATCGAAAGCCTCTCCTGCGACCAATCGCCCGCATCCGGCATGACGGGGCATCAATTCATTTCGCGACGGCGGGGGTATGGTGACACAAATTGAAAATGCCTAGCGTGTTTCAGGCCACGAAATTGCGATTTTTACCCGGCGCTGCCTTTGGCCGAGATTTGTGATGCGGAGCGTGAAATTTCCGACATAGAGTGGCGGAGGTGGTCGGCGCGCCCTAGCTAAAAACGACGGGCAGGCAACGGCTTAAGTGGCCAAACGCCAAGAAGGGTGGAAGAGGACAGCATGGGCATCAACCAGGGTCCGATCAGTCTCGATCAGAAATATACCCAGCAAACTGGACACGTCTTCACCACCGGCATTCAGGCGCTGGTGCGCCTGCCCATGGCCCAGATTCGGCGCGATCGCGCCAATGGCCTCAACACCGCGGGCTTCATCTCGGGCTATCGCGGCTCGCCGCTCGGCGGTTATGACCAGCAGCTCTTCGCGGCGCGAAAGCATCTCGAACAGTACAACGTCAAGTTCCAGCCCGGCGTGAACGAGGACCTCGCGGCGACCGCCGTGTGGGGCTCGCAGCAGCTCAATCTCTCGCCCGGCGCCAAATATGATGGCGTCGTCGGCATCTGGTACGGCAAGGGCCCCGGCGTCGACCGCTGCGGTGACGTGTTCCGCCACGGCAATGCTGCCGGCTCGGCCAAGAACGGCGGCGTCTTGTGTCTTGCCGGCGACGACCACGGCGCAAAATCCTCCACCGTCCCGCATCAGTCCGACCATGCCTTCATCTCGGCGCTGATGCCGTATCTCTACCCCTCGAGCATTCACGAGATGATCGAGATGGGTCTACTCGGCATCGCGATGTCGCGCTACTCGGGTTGCTGGGTCGGCATGAAGGTGATCACGGAGACGGTGGAGACCACCGCCGAGATCGACCTCACCGACGAGATGAAGCCCTTCATCATCCCCTCCGATTTCGAGCTGCCGCCCGGCGGCCTCAATCTGCGCTGGCCCGATGACCGTTTCGAGCAGGACCGCCGCCTGCAGGACTACAAGGGCTTTGCCGCGATCGCCTTTGCCCGAGCCAACAAGGTCAATCGCGTCACCATGGATTCGCCGAACGCCCGCTTCGGCATCATGGCATCGGGCAAGAGCTATGAGGACGTCCGCCAGGCGCTGCGCGAACTCGGCATCACCGAGGAGGTCGCCGCCAAGATCGGCCTGCGCCTCTACAAGATCGGCATGCCCTGGCCGCTGGAGCCGGAAGGCGTACGGCAGTTCGCCATCGGGCTCGAAGAGATCTTCATCGTCGAGGAACGCCGAGAGATCGTCGAGAACCAGGTCAAGCAGGAGCTGTTCAACTGGCGTGACGACGTCCGTCCGCGCATCGTCGGCAAGATGGATGAGCACGACAAGCGCTTTTTGACCTTCGCCGCCGAGCTCAGCGTCGCCTCGCTTGCGACCTCGCTCACAGAGCGGCTGCTTCGACTTAATCTCAACCCTGAAATTGCGGAAATGCTCCGCGTCAAGGCCGACTGGTTCAACGGCCGCCAAGCCACGCAGATGCAGGCGGTCGCGCCTGTCTCCCGTACCCCCTATTTCTGCTCCGGCTGTCCCCACAACACCTCGACGAAAGTCCCCGAAGGCAGCCGCGCGCTTGCCGGCATTGGCTGCCACTTCATGGCGCTGTGGATGGATCGCTCGACCGAGACCTTCACGCATATGGGCGGCGAGGGCGTGCCGTGGGTCGGCATCGCGCCGTTCACCAACGAGAACCACATCTTCGCGAATCTCGGTGACGGCACCTATTTCCATTCGGGCATTCTCGCCATCCGCCAGGCGATCGCCTCCAAGGCCAACATCACCTACAAGATCCTCTACAACGACGCCGTTGCCATGACCGGCGGTCAGCGCCATGACGGCGATCTCTCGCCGCAGCAGATCACCCAGCAGCTCTACGCCGAAGGCATCCGCGAACTCTATCTGGTCTCGGAAAACCCCGACGCTTACCCGGCCGACACCATCGCGCCCGGCGTCAAGAAGTATCACCGCGACGAGCTCGACAACGTCATGAAGATGTGCCGCGAATACAAGGGCACGTCTGCGATCGTGTTCGTGCAGACCTGCGCGGCCGAGAAGCGTCGCCGCCGCAAGCGCGGCCTGATGGAAGATCCGGCGCGCCGGGTCATGATCAACCCGGCGGTCTGCGAAGGCTGCGGCGACTGCTCGGTGCAGTCGAACTGCATCTCGGTCGAGCCGCTGGAGACCGAGTTCGGACGCAAGCGCGCCATCAACCAGTCGTCCTGCAACAAGGACTATTCCTGCCTGAAGGGCTTCTGCCCGTCCTTCGTCACGATCGACGGCGGTGCGCCGCGCCACCGCGCGCCGATGGAGCTCAGCGAGATCGGCGAGCTGCCGGAGCCGGCCTCGCGTCCGGCCCTCGACAAGCCCTACAACATCGCGGTCGGCGGTGTCGGCGGCACCGGTGTACTCACCATCGGCGCGCTGCTCGGCATGGCCGCTCATATCGAGGGCAAGGCCTCGATGATCCTCGACATGTCGGGCCTGGCGCAGAAGGGCGGGGCGGTGCTCAGCCATGTGCGGCTATCAGATCATCCGGCCGAGGTGACTTGCTCGCGCATCGTCACCGGCACGGCCGATCTCGTGCTCGCAGCCGACGAGGTGGTCGCGGTTGCCAAGGATACGATCTCACTCTGTGACTCCAGCCGCACGCACGGCATCATCAACAGCCACGTCATCCCCACCGCCGACTTCATCCTCAACCGCGATTTCAACTTCCAGACCCGCAAGCTGAACGCGGTGCTGGAGACGGCGCTGCACAAGGACTCCGTATTCTTCGATTTCACCAGACCGGCCGAGCAGCTGCTCGGCGATGCCATCGCCACCAACATGATGATGATGGGCTACGCCTATCAGAAGGGGCTGTTCCCGCTGTCGGCGGAGTCGATTGAGCAAGCCATCGAAGTCAATGGCGTCTCGATCAAGATGAACAAGGAGGCCTTCCGCCTTGGACGTCTTGCGGTCGCCGACCCCAGGCGCCTTGCCGACGTGCTGAAGGGGACGAACGAGGTCGTCGCGCCCAAGACCCTGGAGGCGATGACGCTGGACGAGGTCATCGAGCATCGCGCCAAGCATCTCACTGCCTACCAGACCAACCGTCTCGCCAAGCGTTATCGCAAGCTGGTCGACCAGGTTCGCGATGCCGCGGTGAAGGGCGGCTATGGCGATGCGCTGCCGCGCGCGGTCGCGGTGAACTACGCCAAGCTCCTGGCCTACAAGGACGAATACGAAGTCGCACGCCTCTACAGCAATGGCGCCTTCGAGCAGCAGCTCCGCGACCAGTTCGAGGGCGACTTCAAGTTCAGCTTCAATCTGGCGCCGCCGATCCTCAGCAGCGGCGTCGACGCGCTGGGCCGTCCGAAGAAGCGCGCCTTCGGCCCGTGGATGCTGAACGTCTTCCGCGTGCTGGCAAAATTCAAATTCCTGCGCGGCACCCCGTTCGACATCTTCGGCCGCAGCGCCGACCGCAAGCTCGAGCGCGATTTGATCGCCGGCTACGAGAAGGACGTCTCAACCGTGCTCGGCCTTTTGTCGCCGGTCACGCACGACACCGCCGTCGAACTGCTCTCGCTGCCCGACCGTATCCGCGGCTACGGCCCAGTGAAGGAGAAGGCGGTGAACGACGCCAAGGCCCGCTACGCCCAGCTCGCCGCCGACCTCGCCAACCCACCGCCGGCGCCACGGCAGATCGCAGCCGAGTAGGCAGTCCTGTAGGGTGGGCAAAGCGAAGCGTGCCCACGTCTTCAGGATTGATCTCGGCGAGATGGTGGGCACGGCGCGTTGCGCCTCTGCCCACCCTACGGCACCACCCCTTGCGTTGCCCGTCGCGCAAAACACTCATGCCATGGGTCAATCCGCTAGCGGAAAAATATTCCACTTTACCGAAATTCGGGATTATCGTAGCTATCGCTCACCTCATCCCAGTCAGAGGGGCGTATCGCGATCGTCACGAAACGCGGGGTGAGCGGCGGTGGACGCGGGCTGCGTCGCACGGGGGATTGTCTCGCGTGCACGACGGGCGCGGTCTCGCGTACGGCAAAATCGTGTGGTCCTGGCGCCCGGGGTCTGTGCGTCAAGCCTTGCGATCACTCGCAAGGCGACGGGGGCAATAGTGCATCGCTCCCCGGGGAGAGCGCGACATAAGCCGTAAAGCCACTGCGCAGGGAAGGCCGGATGTTTGGCTTCACCTGTATGCCGCTGTGCATCTGTTCTTCGCGCATTTCGCGCACAGCGGACCGTGGGTGCCCAGCCGGCACCCGGTCTTCCCTGCGCCCTCTGTTTGGAGGGGGAGCAAGACGGGAGCAAAACTCGGGCGAACCCGCCGCGAGGATGCGGGCGTGTGTCTGCGATTTAGTTGTGAATGGAAAGAGCGACGTCGCTATCCGCGAACTCCGTCATTGCGAGCGCAGCGAAGCAATCCAGAATCCTCCACGGAGGGACTCTGGATTGCTTCGTCGCAAGGGCTCCTCGCAATGACGACGCGGCAGGCAGGTTAGCTTCCTATCCGCGGCCGGGATTTCGGCTGGACTCCAGTTGCGCCCACCCGCTGCCCTCTCGCCCGACGGAATATTTCCGCGCTTGCCAATCAGGCCGGTGCGGTTCAGAAAAAAGAGCCAAGAAGAAACGCGATCGGAGACCTGAAGTTTGACCATCAAGGGCAAGGCCTACATTGCCGGGATTTTTGAACACCCGACCCGGCATGCGCCGGACAAATCCACCGCGCAGCTCCACGCCGAGGTCGCCAAGGGTGCGATCGAGGATGCCGGGATCAGCAAGGACGATGTCGACGGCTATTTCTGCGCGGGTGATGCGCCAGGCGGCGCCTGGCCGATGGTCGACTATCTCGGCCTGAACACCAAGAAGCTTCGTCACGTCGATTCCACCGAGACCGGCGGCTGTTCCTACATCATCCATCTCGGCCATGCGGCTGAGGCGATCGCCGCGGGCAAGTGCTCGATCGCGCTGATCACGCTGGCCGGCAAGCCGCGCACGGGCGTGATGCCGCCGCGTGCGGCCGGCGCCGAGGTCGATTTCGAGTCCGCTTACGGCGCGACCACCCACAATGCCTATGGCATGTGTGCCATGCGCCACATGCACGACTATGGCACCACGAGCGAGCAGCTGGCCTGGATCAAGGTCGCGGCCTCGCACCACGCACAATACAATCCGCATGCGATGCTCAAGGACGTCGTCACCGTCGAGGATGTCCTGAACTCGCCGATGATCTCCGATCCCCTGCACCGCATGGATTGCTGCGTCGTCTCCGACGGCGGCGGCGCGCTGATCGTGACAACGCCGGAGATTGCGAAGAGCCTGAAGAAGCCGCTTGTGCGTTTGATCGGTCATGGCGAAGCCATGAAGGGGCCGCGCGGCGGCAAGGATCTCGATCTCACTTACTCCGCCGGCGTCTGGTCCGGCCCGCGGGCATTCGAGGAAGCCGGCATCACGCCGAAGGACATCAAATACGCCTCGATCTATGACAGCTTCACCATCACCGTCTTGATGCAGCTCGAGGACCTCGGCTTCTGCAAGAAGGGGGAGGGCGGCAAGTTCGTCGCCGACGGCAATCTGATCTCCGGCGTCGGCAAGCTGCCGTTCAACACCGACGGCGGCGGCCTCTGCAGCAACCATCCCGTCAACCGCGGCGGCATGACCAAGATCATCGAGGCCGTCCGGCAGTTGCGCGGCGAGGCGCATCCGAAGGTGCAGGTCAAGAATTGCGATCTCGCCATCGCCCACGGCACCGGCGGCCTTTTGGGTGTTCGCCACGCCGCCTCGACCGCCATTCTGGAGCGCGTGTGATGGTAGATGCAAAAAAATATCCGGCCCCGGTGACGAACCCGGAGACTGCCGCGTTCTGGAACGCAGCCAAGGAAGGCAAATTCATGATCAAGCGCTGCACCGCTTGCGGCGAAGCGCATTACTTTCCGCGCTCGATCTGTCCGTTCTGCTATTCCGACAAGACCGTGTGGGAGGAGGCTTCGGGCGAGGGCACGATCTACACCTACAGCCTGATGCGGAAGTCGCCGACCGGTCCTTACGCCATCGGCTATGTCACGCTGAAGGAGGGGCCGTCGGTGCAGACCAATTTCGTCGACTGCGATCTCGGGACACTGAAGATCGGCCAGAAGGTGAAGGTGGTGTTCAAGCCGACCGACGGCGGCGCACCGCTGCCGTTCTTCACGCCGGCTTGATTACTTTCTTCCTTCTCCCCTTGTGGGAGAAGGTGGCGCGAAGCGCCGGATGAGGGGTCTGTCTCCGCGGAGAGAGATTTCAACGCGGAAGCAACCCCTCACCCAAATGCGTATGTGGCCGGCACCTCGTGGCCCTCTCCCACAAGGGGAGAGGGCACATTGATGAGCGCCGGTGAGATTCGGGAGGAAGACAAACAACATGTCCGCCAGATACGAAGAACTCAAAGCCCTCAAAAACCTCGGCCAGAAATATGCGTACACCGATCGCGAAGTCATGCTCTACGCCTACGGCATCGGCCTCGGCGCCGATCCCATGGACGAGAAGGAGCTCGCCTTCGTCAACGAGGGCACGCTAATGCCGCGGCCGCTGAAGGTGGTGCCTACCTTTGCTTCCGTCGCAGCATGGGGCTCCGGCCCCGGCGAGATGAACCTCAACCGCGTGATGGTGGTCGACGGCGAGCGCGACATCACCTTCCACCAGCCGCTGCCAGTGGCCGCGCGCATCACCGCCGATTCCTCCGTGCTCGAGGTCTACGACAAGGGCAAGGACAAGGGCGTGGTGATCAGTCACCAGACCGTGCTGAAGAACGAGAAGGGCGAGAAGCTGGCTACTCTGGTGGCCTCGCGCTTCGCCCGCGGCGATGGCGGCTTTGGCGGGCCGAACCTGACCCAGCCAGATCCGCACAAGATTCCGTCGCGCAGCCCCGACAAGACCATCGACATCACGACGCGTCCCGACCAGGCGCTGGTCTATCGCCTCTGCGGCGACCGCAACCCGCTGCACTCCGATCCCGAGTTCGCCAAGAAGGCCGGCTTCCCGCGCCCGATCCTGCACGGCATGTGCACCTACGGCATCACCTGCCGCGGCGTGCTGCAGACCTATGCCGATTACGACGCTTCCGCCTTCCGCCAGCACGTCGCGCGGTTCTCTTCGCCGGTCTATCCCGGCGAGACCGTGACCATGGACCTCTGGAAGGACGGCAACACGATCTCGTTCGAAGCCAAGGTGAAGTCGCGCGGCGTCACCGTGATCAAGAACGGCAAGACGGTGCTGGGTTAGCAACACGGTACGGCCGCCGTCTCCCTCGCCCCGCTCTTGCGGGGAGAGGGCGGGGGTGAGGGGCTCTCACCACGAGAAGGGACGGTATTGAGACCTGTACCCCCTTCCCCGGATCGCAAGGGCGATCCGACCTCTCCCCGCAAGCGGGGCGAGGTGGAAGAAAAAGCAAACAGGGAGAAGCCACCATGGGACTACTCGACGGCAAGGTTGCGCTGATCACCGGCGCGGGCGGGGGGCTCGGTGAGGCCTATGCAAAGCTGTTCGCGCGGGAAGGGGCGTCCGTCGTCGTCAACGACCTCGGCGGACCCCGCGACGGCTCCGGCGCTGACAAGTCCATGGCGCAGCTTGTGGTCGATGCGATCAAGGCGGAGGGCGGCAAGGCGGTCGCCAACGGCGCCGACATCTCCACCATGGAGGGCGGTCAGTCGGTGTTCGACGACGCCATCAAGCACTTTGGCCGCGCCGACATCCTCGTCAACAACGCCGGCATCCTGCGCGACCAGACCTTTCACAAGGCGTCTGAAGCCGACTGGGACAAGGTCATCAAGGTGCATCTGAAGGGCACTTTCTGTTGCACCATGCCGGTGTTTCGCTGGATGCGGGAAAACGGCGGCGGGGTCATCGTCAACACCTCCTCGACCTCGGGCCTGATCGGCAATTTCGGCCAGACCAACTACGGCGCGGCCAAGGGTGGCATCTGGGGCCTGTCCAACGTGCTGGCGATCGAAGGGCGGAAGTACAACATCCGGATCTGGACGCTGGCCCCGGGCGCGCTGACCCGCATGACCGCAGACCTGCCCCGCTATAAGGAGAACCCCTCGGCGGCGCTGGGGCCGGACGGCATCGCACCGGCCGTGCTATACATGGTCAGCGATTTGTCGGGCGACCAGACCGGCAAGGTGCTGGGCGTGTCCGGGCCCCGCGGCGTGCGCGAAATGCGGATGATGGAAATGGAAGGCTGGAAACCGCCGCACTCGGGCTGGAAGGCCCAGGACATCGTCGATCACGCCAAGGAGATCTTCTTCTCCGAGGAGCAGATCAAGATGGGGGCGCGGCGGTTTTAGCCATCGACAGAGAGAAATAAGGAAGACGATGAAACTCACCGCCGACGCCAAGGGCACCTTCGCAATCGCGCCGACGCCGTTCCACGACGACGGCCGGATCGACGAGCGCTCGATCGATCGCCTGACCGATTTCTACGAAGAGGTCGGCTGCGACGGCGTCACGGTGCTGGGAATCCTCGGCGAGGCGCCGAAGCTCGATGCCGCCGAGGCCGAGCAGGTCGCGGTGCGCTTCGTCAAGCGCGCCAAGAAGATGCAGGTGATCGTTGGCGTCTCCGCGCCGGGTTTTGCCACCATGCGCTCGCTGGCGAAGGCCTCGATGGATGCGGGCGCGGCCGGCGTCATGATCGCGCCGCCGCCCTCGCTCCGCACCGACGACCAGATCGTCGGCTATTTCAAGCAGGCCGCCGAGGCGATCGGCCCGGATGTGCCCTGGGTGCTTCAGGACTATCCGCTGACACTCTCGGTGGTGTTCACGCCCGCCGTGATCCGCAAGATCGTCACGGACAATGCGAACTGCGTGATGCTCAAGCACGAGGACTGGCCAGGGCTGGAGAAGATCTCGACCCTGCGCAATTTCCAGAAGGACGGCTCGCTCCGTCCGCTCTCGATCCTCTGCGGCAATGGCGGGCTCTTTTTGGATTTCGAGATGGAGCGCGGCGCCGACGGTGCCATGACCGGCTATGCCTTCCCGGAACTCCTGATCGACGTCGTGCGCCTCTCCAAGGAGGGCAAGCGCGACGCCGCGCATGATCTGTTCGACGCGCATCTACCGCTGATCCGCTACGAGCAGCAGCCGGGCGCCGGTCTTGCCGTGCGCAAATACGTGCTGCAGAAGCGCGGCATCATCGCTTCCAGCGCGCAGCGCAAGCCTGGCGCGACCATCACCCCGGCGGCGAAGGCGGAGGTCGAGTATCTCCTCTCGCGCGTCGCCCGTGTCGACAAGCGCGCCAATCTCGGCCCGCAATCCAGCGCCGCAGGTTAGTCGCATGGCTGAAGCTGCCGCATCACGCCCTGCCTCGACCATTCTCCTGCTGCGCGACGGTGCGGGTGTCGACGGCAAGAGCCGCGACGAGATCGAAGTCTTCATGATGGTCCGCCATCATCAGATCGAGTTCAACTCGGGCGCGCTGGTGTTTCCCGGCGGCAGCGTCGATGCCGGCGACAAGGAGATCGTCGCTCGCGCCGATCTTTATTCGGGCGGCGAGGGCCTCAGCGAAGCGGACCGCGGCTTTCGGATTGCCGCGATCCGCGAGACCTTTGAAGAAAGCGGCATCCTGCTGGCGCGATCGAAGGATTCGGGCGCGCCGGTCGAGGCCAAGCGTGCCGGCGAGATCGCGGATGCGCATCGCGTCGCGCTCAACGAGCATAATATTAGCTTCCTGAAAATCCTCGAAGATAACGGCCTCCAGCTCGCGCTCGACACGCTCGTGCCGTATGCGCACTGGATCACGCCGGAGGGCATGCCGAAGCGCTTCGACACCTGGTTCTTTCTTGCGGCAGCCCCGCCCGATCAGCTCGGCGCCCATGATGGTCGCGAGTCCACGGATTCGATCTGGGTCTCGCCGCGCGAGGCGGTGGAGGGCGGGGAGAGCGGCCGCTTCAAGCTGCCGTTCCCGACCACGCGCAATCTGATCCGGCTTGCCAAGCAGCCAAACGTGAGTGCCGCACTGGAGCACGCCCTTGGGATGTCGATCGTCACGGTCATGCCTGTGATGACCAAGACTGAGACCGGCCGCCAGCTCCGCATTCCCCGCGAGGCCGGCTACGACGGCGAGGTGTTCGAGGTCGGGGCGCTCGGCTAGGATAGTTCGACACCAAACGAAGTATCGGCGGCTGCGGACGCGCTAGGTTCCGTTCATCGCGAATGGACGGGACGCAACGCATGAACAACCGGCAGGGTACCAACATCGCCGTCGAGCTGGCGTTGCTGGTCGCGTTAGCGACGCTCTGGGGCGGCTCCTACACCTTCATCAAGCTCGGCGTCGCCACCATCCCGCCGATCACGCTGATTGCGGCGCGCACCGCCATCGCGGGCCTGTTGCTGCTGGCCGTCATGTGGTTGCGGGGCATCAGGATGCCGACGGATGCGGCGACCTGGCAGCGCTTCGCGTTTCAGGCGGTGCTCAACAGCGTGATCCCCTGGACGCTGATCGCCTGGGGCGAGCGCCATGTCGATGCCGCGCTCGCCACCATCCTCAACTCGGCCGGGCCGATCTTCACGTTCCTGCTCACGGCGCTGATCACCCACCACGAGGCGACGACGCCGCGAAAGCTGTTCGGCGTGATCGCCGGCATGGCCGGCATCCTGCTGATCGTCGGCGTCGATGCCTTCCATGGCATCGGCAGTGGCCTGCTGGCAGAGGCGGCGATCGTGGCCGCCACCGTCTGCTATGCCTGCGCCGCGATCTTAGGCCGCAGTTTCAAGGGACTCGATCCCATGGCGCCCGCCGCCGGCTCGCTGCTGGCGGGCGCGGCGGTGCTGATGCCAGCCTCGCTCGTCATCGAGCAGCCATGGAGGCTGTCGCCCTCGCTGGCGTCCGTGTTAGCTCTGCTGGCGCTCGCGGTGTTCTCGACCGCAGCAGCGTTTGCGATCTACTTCCGCTTGATCCAGACCCTAGGCTCGGTCGGGACCACCGCGCAGGCCTATCTGCGCGTCCCCATCGGGGTTGCCATCAGCGCCGCCTTCCTCGGCGAAACCTTGAGCCGGACCGCCTGGATCGGGCTGGCCTGCGTCGTCCTCGGCGTTGCCGCCATGACGATTCCGGCCCGGCGGCGGACAAGCCTCAAAGGCTCATAGTCCGAAACGGAGGAGGGGCGGCAGGCCCGATATTAAGGATATTCGGCGGCCAGAGGCATGTTCCCCCGGGGGCGCAATACGTCGTATATTGGACCTCCAATAGCCCGGTCCCCCAAACACCAATGTCCGCCGAATTGACGCCGACCCCTGAGAAAAAGCGAACTTTTTCGCTCTCCATCGGCCAGCTCACCTTCGGCAGCTTCCTGTTGGTGCTGGCGGTGATCATCGTCACCTCGACCGCGAGCGTGATCGCGATCCGGCATATCGACACAACGTTCGCCGAGCTGCAACGGCTCCAGAGCGTCGGGGACCTCGCCGAGGACATCGACCGCCGCATGAACGAATTGCGCCTTGCCGCGCGCGACTTCGTCACCGATCCCGGCGCCGGCATCCAGTTCCAGCAGGTCGGTGAGGCGGCTTCCGCCTTAAGTGACATCCTGAAGAAGACCCGCATCGAGCTCGCGCCCGAGCAACAGGACATGATCGACGGGGTCACCGAGCGGCTGGCGACCTACCGGACCGGCCTGGAGCGGATCTCGACCCTGATCGACCGCCGCGCCCAGCTGCTCGCCGGCCTGCCGCCGCTGCGCGACCGGTTCGACGCGGCCGTCGCCGGCACTGCGGACCGCGAGTTGGCCTCCCGCCTGTCTGAGGCGCAGAGCCGCATCGCGCTCGGACTGCTGGCGCGCAACCCGTCCGCGGCCGAGCAGGCCGCGGAGGGAATGCGGGCGATGGACATCGCCGATGGCAAGCTGAGGTCGGCCGTCAACGATTACGCCGAGGCGATCATGGCGGTCGCCGTCCGTGAGCGGCAGATCGCCGACATCGACCGCGAGGTGCTGGGCACCGAGGGCCGGCTGATTGGCCGCGTCACCGAATTGCTGCGCGAGGTCAGCGCGCGGCGCGGCCACGTGCTGTCGCGCGATTTTGCCCGCACGCTGACCGAGGCGCGGTGGCAGAGCATCGTGCTCGGTACGGTCGGCGTGCTGATCGGCATCGGCGCCGCGCTGTTCGTGGTGCGCAGGACCGTCCGTCCGCTCGCCCAGATCGCGCGCTCCATTCGCGCGCTTGCAGCGGGCCAGAAAGACACGTCGATCCCGTCCGCCGACGTCGACAACGAGATCGGTGACATCGCACGGGCGGCCGAGGTGTTCCGCCGCGCGCTCGAGGAGGCCGACACCGCGCGCGAAGCGGCGGTGCGCGCGCTTACCGAGCAGCGCCTCGCCGAGGAGAGCTATCGCAAACTGTTCGAGGGATCGGTCGATGGCATCTACGTGACGACACCGGCCGGCGACCTCCTCAACGCCAATCCGGCGCTGGCGCGGATGATGGGCTATGACAGCCCGCAGCACCTCATCGACAGCATCAACGACATCGCCCATACGATCTACGTCCACCCCGAGGCGCGTGCCGAATATCAGCGGCTGATGGCGCGCGACGGCATGGTGCGCGAGTTCGAATATCAGGTGCGCCAGCGTAGCGGCAACATCCTGTGGCTCTCCGACAGCGCCACCGGCGTGCGGGACGAGCAGGGCAACATCGTCCGCTACGAGGGTACGCTGCGCGATATCACCGACCAGAAGCGGGCGGAAGACGCCATCGCCGAAGGCCGGCGTCTGCTCCAGCAAGTCATCGACACCGTGCCCGCGGTGATCAATGTCAAGGACCGCGACCTGCGCTACGTGCTGATGAACCGCTACATGGCCGGCATCTTCGGCATCGAGCCGGGCGACGCACTCGGCCGCACCACGGCCGACCTGATGTCGCGCTACGGCGCGGCCAAGTCCGACGAGAGCGACAAGCGCGTGCTCAAGTTCCGCAAGGGACTCGGCTTCTATGAAGAGGAGTACAAGGACGCCTCCGGCAACATGCGGCAATGGCTGGTCAACAAGCTGCCGCTGCTCGACGCCGAAGGCGAGATCGAGCGCATCGTCACCGTCGCGCTCGACATCGGCGAGCGCAAGCGCGGCGAGCAGGAGATGCGCAAAGCCAAGGAAGCCGCCGAGACCGCGCTGCGCAATCTGCGCGAGACCCAGGCCTCGCTGATCGAGGCGGAGAAGCTCGCCGCGCTCGGGCGCCTGGTCGCCGGCGTCGCGCACGAGGTCAACAACCCGGTCGGCATCAGCCTCACGGTCGCTTCCGCGCTGGAGCGCAAGACCGCGATGTTCACAGCTGAGGTCGAGCGCGGCGAGCTCCGCCGCTCCACGCTCAACGACTTCCTCAACACCAGCCGCGATGCTTCTTCGCAGCTGGTCTCCAACCTCAACCGCGCCGCCGAGCTGATCCAGTCGTTCAAGCAGGTCGCGGCCGACCGTAACTATTCGGACCAGCGCAGCTTCGACCTCGGCGACCTCACCGAGCAGGTGGTGATGAGCCTGCGACCCGGCCTGCGCAAGCACAATCTGACGCTCAACGTCGAGTGTCAGCCGGACCTCACCATGAACAGCTATCCCGGCCCTTACGGCCAGGTGCTGACCAACCTGTTTCTCAATTCGGTGGCGCACGCTTTCCCGGACGGCCGGCCGGGGACCATCGACATCCAGGTGCGCGAGTCCGGCAAGGACAATGTCGAGATCATCTTCTCCGACAATGGCTGCGGCATGTCGCTCGACGTCCGCCGCCGCGCCTTCGATCCGTTCTTCACGACGCGACGCGACCAGGGCGGCACCGGCCTCGGCCTGCACATCGTCTACAGCATCGTCACCAACCGGCTCGGCGGCCGGCTCGATCTCGATTCCGAGCCGGGCGGCGGCACGCGCATCCAGATGATCCTGCCGCGCATAGCGCCGCTCGAACAGGCGGCGGAATAACCAGGTCGCGGACTCATTAGCGCGCGGCGCTTCGGCGATCGTTACCCGCGAACGAGAGCCGCGCCCAGGATGAGACACCCGGCGCCCAAAATGCGTGTCAACGTGATCGGATGGTGCGGCAGGCTGAACATCCCGATGTGGTCGAACGCCAACGAACCGAGCAACTGACCCACGACGATCAACGTCAATACCGTCGCCACGCCGAGGCGCGGCACCATGAGGATACTGGTCGCGATGAAGATCGCGCCGAAGATTCCCCCGGTCCATGCGATCAAAGGAGCTCGTCCGGCCAGGGCGGCAGCGGGTATCGGCTCGCGCACGGCGACCAGAACCAGCAGCAACGCGATTGTTCCGCCAATATAACTCACGAACGCCGCCCACCTCGCTGATTGCATGGCGTTGCCAAGGCTGGCGTTCAGCACCTACTGAAAGGCGAGGCTCAGGCCTGCGGACAGGACCACGAAAGGTGCCAAGAGGTTCATGCGCGGCTCGCAGTGGCATGGAGAGGTGGAGCCAGCTTAGCGCCCGAGGCCAATTCACGTCTGGAACGAAATCGACCGTCTCAATCCGCGAACGCTGAACGGTAGGCGGCAGGCGTTGTGCCGTAAGCGCGTCGAAACAGGCGACCCAGGTGGCTCTGGTCGGAGAACGAGCCGGCATAAGCCACGTCGGCGACGGTGTCGCCGCGCTTCAAACGCGAGCGTGCCCACGCCAGTCGCAGCGCAAGACGATAGGCGGCGGGGGTCATTCCAACCTCTCGCTTGAACAGCCGAATGAAGCCATCTGTCGATCGACCCTGTCGTGCCGCGATCGTGCGGATGGCGAGATCGTCGCACGAAACCAGCTCCGTCAGCGCGGCACATCGGGCCGGCCGCGTGAGACGTCTCGGGCACGAGCCGATCGCGTCGAGCATCTCGTCCGGCAAGGTTGCCCGCGAGTTGCGGATACAGAGCGGCCCAGAGATCCCTCTCACCGCCGCATGATCGCTCGATAGATAGAGATGGCTGACGATCGAGCCGGCGCCGCCGTGCGAGGCGTGCGGTACGCCCGCCGGGATGACGACGATATCGCCCGCGATGGCGCGGAACTCTCCGACCGTGGTCACGTACATGCGCCATCCTTCGCTGACGGCGGCAACTTGGACATCCGGATGTACGTGACAGGCGAGCGCGACTGACTGTGCCGCCGCGAGGTGGCCGAGCTCGATCGCCGCGTCACGTGCCCATGGGCGATATGTCCACGATCCAGGCATCCCTACTGCATACGATCTATTGCTCAGGATGTCAGGGGCTTGCTGCGGACTAGTTTGGGCCGTGCGTCGTGACTTATGGCGGCACGCCCTAATCGACGTCGGCGAGCCTGTGCAGCGTCGCGCCGAAGATCTGGCTCGCCTTGCCGACCAGCGCCGTGCCAGTCATCTCCCCGCGCGTCTCCGTGAAGGTGCCGCTGACGCCGATGCCGACGGGGGCGGGGCCGCCGAACAGCGGATTGTCGTCGCCGCGCGGCGAGGTGTGGCGCTGCACCAGGACCTCGCCTTTGAAGGTGTTGTTGTCCTTCACCGTGTAGCTGCCGGTGTAATAAAGGTAGGCGTCGCCGCCAAGAATCTTGCCGTCGCGGAAGAGAATGACGCCACTGCCCTTGCCGACTCGACCGTCGAGCAAGGTCACGTGAATCGAATAGAGGCCGTTCTTCATAACGTCCCGCAGGTCGGCCGCCATCGCCCAATGGCGTAACCGGTCGAGCATTTATGCCAAAGCGCGTCCGCCGGCGCAACGCGTCACTTTTGCCGGTTAGCGGGAGCCTGCCGTCGCGACCGTAGTTGTCCCGGCTTGTGCGTGACGCCCTCATGACGGTCTGATGATGAGGCGAGGCCGAACGTTGCGAATCGGAGTTGGCCCGCGAAATGCATAACCATTGTTGCACTGGCCGCGGAGTGCTGGAGCAAGACGAACGTGAGCAACTGGATCGATTCCGGCGGCGATGAGCCGCGTCTGTACGGTGCGTGTCCCACGAATTGCAAAAGCGAACGACGGCGGATCGGCAGTGCGACACGCTGGCTAAGCGTGACAAGGCTGGCGTGCGCCTTGGGCCTGATTGCGCTCGCGGCTCCCTTCGGGCACGCGCGTGACCGTGGCCAGTTCGTCAACACCAATGCGGATTTGAAGGCCTGGTTCGACGGTCTGCGTAGCGGCAAGGGGCCGTGCTGCTCCGACGCCGACGGCTCGGCGCTCTCGGACTCCGACTGGGACAGCAAGGACGGGCACTATCGTGTCCGCGTCCCGCGCTATGGCTCCGCCATCGACGGCCAGCCGCAGGAACTCGTCTGGGTGGACGTGCCGGAGGAAGCCGTGATCTCGGAGCCGAACCGGGTCGGACGGACCATGGTCTGGCCGATCTACGGCTACATGGGCGTCACCATCCGGTGCTTTATGCCCGGTAGCATGACGTAGACACACCGGGCAGCGCTTCGCCCGGAGGGCCGATGCCTGATGCCGCTCGCGTCGCGTCAGGTATACTTCTTGTCGCGCTCGAGCAGTTCGATGGAGATGCCTTCGGGGCCGCGGATGAAACAGATGCGTACGCCGGGCCTGATCGTCGTCGGCTCGCGCGTAAATGTGACGCCCTTGGCCTTGATCTCGGCGGCGACGGCGTCGATGTCTTTTACCGTCAGACCAAAATGATCGAGGCCCTGATGCGGATGCGGGGGCGGTGGGCTGACGGCAGCGTCGCCCTCGAGCGGCGCGATGAAGATTTTGGCGCCGCCAAGGTTCACGTCGATCCGTCCGGGCGCGCGCACGATCTCGCCACCGAGGATGTCTCGCAGCCAGGCCGCCGTAGCCTCCGGATCGGGGCTGCGCAGATGGACGTGATCCCAAGTGACGACTGGCATTTCATTCTCTCCCAACGCGGTCTTTCGATGTTGCGCCGCATGTTTAACGGCCCCAGCCGGCGATCGCCACCGTCTTTGCTGATTCGCAGCGGGCCGGGAACCTTAGTTCGTGTTCCCGATTAAGTGAAAACAGTGGCTTAGTCCGTCGTAGGACGTGCTTCGGACGTGCTTCGGCCGCTGTCGATGATGAAAACCATGAATGTTAGGCTTGACCGGTTCGGGTTGGGGCGTTTCGCCGGGAGTGGCGAACGATTGGCGCGGGCCGTGACGGTTGCGAGCGTCTCGTTTGGCCGAAGCCTGCTGTGGCTGCTGGCAGCGATCATTGTCGGCTGCGGAATCTGGATGCTACTGCCTCTCTCCAAAGGCAATAGCGCGCAACCGGTGACCACCGGCCTGGCAGCCGTCGAGACGGCTCCTTCAGGCGATGCAGCAGCTGCGGGCTCGCCGTCTTCCGCAGCTCAGGCGCCGGCAATGGCAGAACTTGGTCGTCTCAGGATTTCATCGCAGACCTGGCGCCGCGGCGGCCTCGGCTCGAAGGCGCTGGTGACGTTCACGCTGCGAAACGACAACGACTATGCCGTAAAGGACGTTGAGATCGTCTGCGTGTTCGCGCGGCGCGACGGCAGTCATCTCACTGATCGCAGTCGTGTGCTGGCGGACGCTGTCAGCATGAAGAGCCGCAAGACCTATGCGCATATTCCCGTCGGCTTCGTCAATGTGAATGCCGACCAGGCGAAGTGTTCGCTGGTTGCAGCACGCCGCGCCTAAAGGGCGGCATTTTTCCGGATAGCGTAAAAGTTACCATCCGCAGGTCTTGGCCAAAATACTGGCGTTGCCATTTGAACCAAAGGGGCAGGGCCAGGAACCAACTAGAGAATCGCCTGTTAAGGCGAAGAGCCCACGCGGGGATGCGGGGGGCGGAGCGCGGCCAATGCCCATCTTTCGGTATTTCATCTTTGTCGGTGGAGCTTTGCTCACACTGTTGTTTGCGGCGGATTTCATGCTGCCGGCAGCACCCGTGGCGCAAGCTGTTGCGACCGCGAGCAACGACCAGCCGCTGATCCGAATCCGGTCCGATCGCCATTTGCCTGAACGTGTCGTGCTCGACACCAGCCAGCCGACGATCGCCGCGCCTGCGATGAAGACCGCCGTCGTTGCGCCTCAGCCGCCAGTGCAGGCTGGCATGTCGCCCGCATTGGCCGAGATGTCAGCCAAGGTGCGGGTCCGCGAGACGTTCGCCCAGTTCACACCGGGCCCGAAGGCCGATACCGCCGCCGCAGCCCGGAAGACCGAGGCCCAGGTTCAGGCTGCCGCGGCTTCTCCGGCCCAGGCTCAGCCCAAGCGCAAGGTCGTCAGGACGCATCGGGCGCCGCAACAGGGACGGCCGATGATGGTGGCCCAGCAGCCGCATTTCGGCCTCTTCAACACGACCTGGTGAGGGCGCCTTCGACTCGTCTCGAACGGAGGCGGGTGGGGCTTTTTATTGGTCGGCCTCTCTGCTAATTCGAACCCATCCGAACGCCGTCCGCTGTGCGGGCTCGCCAGCAGTGGACAAGCGCGTCTCGGTTGCGGCCCAATGCTGGGCCAGGGCGCTCGTAGCTCAGCTGGATAGAGCATCGGATTTCGATTCCGAGGGTCGGAGGTTCGAATCCTTCCGAGCGCGCCACCCCTGTCCTTCGTTCTAGATCTGTTCTGTATCAGCATCAGCACTGATGCCGGTCACCATCGCGTGGGCCTGCGGCGTCAGCCTGCCGGCGCTCGGATTTGCCGGCCACGGGCCAGCGTGTCCGAGGGCGCCTCGTGGAAGGTCGCGCGGTAAGCTGCGGCGAACTCACCGAGATGATGGAAACCCTGAGCGCGCGCGCATGTGGCGACGGTGGCGCCGCCGCCTTTGAGCAGCCGGGCGCGGGTCGCCCACAGTCTTTTGAGGCGAATGTACTGGTGCAGGCTCATGCCACGCACCTTGCTGACCGCGCCGCCGAGCGTCCGGATCGAGACGCCAAACTCGCTGGCGAGATCGGCCGTATAGATCGGAGCGGTCGGATAGGCTGCGACGTAATCGTCGATCTGCTGCACGAGTTTGATCGACCGCTCGCTGCGAACGGAGGTGCTCCGATCTGACAGGGGATCGATCCGAAACAGATCATCGAGCGCGAGCAGCAAGCCTTCCTGGAGATGGGCGGCGACCTCGGTAGTCTCGAACAGGCGCGGCTGCACCGATGCGGTTCGCAGAATGTCGAGCAGGAGCTGCCGTGCGTGGAGCAGGGCCGGCCGGTTCGCGACCTGGGCCCGCAAATCGTCGGCACGATCGAACCAGCCCCGGTCTCGCAAGATAGGCGAGAGGATGATCATCGCGTGATGATTGGTCTGGGGTTCGACGTAGTGGCATTCATCGTTACCGCGCAGTGCAACGAAGAAGCGGGCGTCGAGATCCACACCCCTGAAATTGGCCTGAAGGTCGTCGGTCATCGCCAGGATCACCATCCCGCCCGGCATCCGATAGGCGGTGTCGAGGATGCGCGCGAACGACCTCATCACGACGATGCGGCATGCCGGCAGCGAGACGACGGCGCGGGCCGCCGCGAAGTTCGCAACGTCGAGCGGAATGCTCCTCGCGTCCTCCATCGACTCGATCGGCCGAAACGCATCGACGTCGGCAAAGCCGATCAGTTGGAGCGCGGAGGACGGGACGAGGGCGTCGAACAACATGCGTCTGGGCGGCTGCTGCAATGTGACACGCAAATGGATGTCGGTGCATCGCCATCAATGGCGAAACATCATGCTTCAGTAAATCGGATTTCGTGCCGTAGTATTGCGGACCTCATGCCATGAGCCACGGCAGATCAATGTCACCGTCAACCTTCTTTGCTTATCGGTTGGCCGGAGGCGAGGTCGATGAAATGCAGGCGCGTGCACGCTGGACAGGCAAAGGACGCAAAGCTCCGACCCTCCTGTCTTTGCCCCTTCTCCAAATGCGTCTGCACATTCATGCCCGTCTGGGCATCGGAAAACGATCAAATCGGCCATCCCCATACAATGACGAAGTGACGGATTTCATCTTTGATCTAGATCAGTTTTGGAATTGCTCCAGGCTAGCCGCCGTACAAGTGCTTAGAGGCAGGCGATCTCCGGTTTCGCAAAAGCGAAGGGGCCCCAAGGGCCCCTTCGATATCACCAGCGGCGATAGCCGTAGCCATAATAGCGTGGGCCGTAGTAGCGCGGCGCATAATACCGGGGGCCGTAGTACGGCCGCGGTCCGTAATACCCATAATAGTTCGGACGCCACCAGCAGCGTCCCCAGGCGTTGCAGACCATGCGGACCTGCTCGACGTCGAAGACTTCTGGCGTTGCAGGTGCGGGCGCGATGGGCATGGCGGACGCCGCCGGCGATGCCGCGAGGGCACCGAACAGGGATGCGGCGACGAGGCCAATCTTGAGCTTCATGATGTCTTCCTCCGCTGACGCGATGCAGGATATCGATGATGTTCTGATCAAATTGTGGCGGAACCGAAATGTAATGCTGATGAACAAATCTTCAGCGAGCCCGCCGCAGGCGTGACCTTAATGCGCCAGACTATTCCAGGTTCGAGCGTCTGACCAATGTTGCGCTGGCGCCGGCAGGTGCCGCACGACATGCCGCCATCCTTGATCCTGCGCAATTCGTCGGCGCGGCTTCATCCCTAGTCTTGCCGCACGGCCAGCCCTTCGAGGAATTCGAAGGGCAGGCCCATGGATTGCTTGGAGCTGTGCAATGGACAAGATGAGACTGGACAAGGGTGACTGGCTGGTCGTGTGCGACGGGCGCAAGGCGCTCATTCTGGAAAATCTCGGCGACGAGATGTTTCCGAACCTTCACACCAGGGAAGTGCATGAGCAGCCCAACCCATCGACCGGCGCGCTAGGGACCGATGCGCCGGGCCGATTGCATGGGGCGGCCGGCGGAGCGCGCAGCTCCGTCGAACAAACCAATTGGCACGATGAGGCTGAGCGCGCCTTCCTGCGGAGCTTGGCCGGCCGTCTCGATGCCGCCGTCAGTGCGGGAGAGACCTCGGCACTGATTATGGTGGCCTCACCGCGTGCGCTGGGCATGATCCGCGCCGACTATTCCGACGTGGTGCGCAAGGCGCTTCAGTGCGAGGTCGGTAAAGACCTCGTCAAGCTGCCGGTCTACGAGATCGAGAAGCAATTGCTCCGGTCGGGCGCCGCGAGATAGGGGCGCCCGCGGGGAAGGACGCGCGGCGCCTCAGTAGCAGGGGTGCCGGCGGCCGTCCTGGCCGATATAGGCGGCCGCGCCCCGGTAGCAGTGGTTGGTCGACGGGCCGTCGTAATAGGCGAAGGTCCCGGGGGTGATGCCGGGCCCGTAATTGTGCAGATAGCTGATCGGATAGGGCAGCGGGTTGGCGTAGGAGCGGTGATACCGGTGATGTCCCCGCGCCTCCGCGAGGCCAGGGGCTAGGATTGCAGCCGACAGGGCAGCAACTGCGGCTACAAGCTTCAACTTGCTCATCTCGATTCTCCGGAACCCGCGAATAGGTCGGCCATTTATAGCAATTTCGGGTGGCCAGGACATCGGTCCGGAGACGCGGAATCAGGCCCAAACCCGCAGATTTCCGGGTGGGTGTGACAGAATTGCCGGACATGCGGTCGAAAGCTGCCCATTTTTGGCCTTTTCGGGATGCTTAACGAATTCCCCACACAAGTATGACCAAAGACTATTCGGCTAAGAATCCTGCTGCCGGCCCTTGGGGGGCTCCTTCGAGGCCGGTCCATTCCTGAAGGCTTTCGCCGTCACGTCGCCATGCGCATCCCGCTTTTGAGCCTGCTGTCGCTCTGCCTCGCCGCCGCTACGCCGGCGCGCGCCGAGTTGCACATCACCCGCGACCACGGCGGCTATGTCGAGGAGTACAAGGCCAAGTACAAGCGCGTGCGTGAGAAGGGCGAGCGCGTCATCATCGACGGCATCTGCAATTCGGCCTGCACGCTCGTGCTCGGCATCGTGCCGATGAACAAGATCTGTGTGACGCCGCGCGCCAGCCTCGGCTTCCACCAGGCCTACTACGACAAGGCGTTCACCTTCGGCATCAAGGTCACCAGCGCCGAGGGCACCTCCGATCTGATGTCCTACTACCCCGACAAGGTGAAGGACTGGATCCGCCGCAATGGCGGGCTCACCACCGACATGAAGAAGATCAAGAACGGGGTCGAGCTCTGGAAAATCATCGATCCCTGTCCGGAAGAATGGTGAGCGGTTAAACCGCGGCTTCCGCTGCCCGTCGCAGCGCAGCATCGCTCGTCCGGAAATTCGTATTGCCGCATAGGGCCCCATCGGGCAATGAGGCGGCAATGAACCACAATCCGGAAGCCCTAACCGCCCGCGCGGCGCCGATCCTGTTCGTCCTGCTCTGGAGCACCGGATTCATCGGCACGAAATACGTCGTCAACAATGCCGATCCCTTGACCTATCTCGCCATCCGCATGGCGATCGTGGTCGGCCTGATGGCGATCATCGCAGGCATCGCGCGGCCGAAATGGCCTGATGGCACCGGCATTGCGCACAGCGCGGTCGCCGGCATTCTGGTCCACGGTTTCTATCTCGGCGGCACCGCGATCGCGATCGCGCATTCGATTCCGGCCGGCCTGTCCGCGCTGATTCCGGGCCTGCAGCCGATCCTGACCTCGACCATCGCCAATCGCTGGCTCGGCGAAAAAGTGACGCCGCTGCAATGGGCCGGTCTCGTGCTCGGCCTCGGCGGGGTCGTGCTGATCCTGCACAACCGCCCGATGACCGGCGAAGCCGGGCTCGGCTGGCTCGCCTCGGTGGTCTCGCTGATCAGCATCACGCTCGGCACGCTCTATCAGCGCCGCTACTGCAATCACATCGACTGGCGCGCCGGCAATCTCGTGCAATACGTGTCCGTCACGATTTTCTTCGCGATCGGAGCTTTCCTGTTCGAAGACCGCGTGGTGCACTGGACGCGGGAATTCGTGCTTGCGCTCGCCTGGCTGGCCGTGGCGCTCTCGATCGGATCGATCGGGCTGTTGTACTGGCTGATCCGCCACGCCGCGACAACCTCGGTCGCGAGCCTGTTCTACCTGGTGCCGGCCGTGACGGCGCTGATGGCCTATCTGCTGTTCGGAGAAAAGCTGGACGCAATTGCCATTGCCGGCATGGCGCTCTGCGCCGCAGCGGTCTTTGTGGTCAATCGACGCTCTTAGCGATATCCAGCGCGCACAGCCCTGACGTGTGTTGACTGTTTTCGTGCTAGGGTGGGGCATTCAACCTATTTCTTTTTCAGCGCGGTGATGTCCATGAAGAAGGCGAGGCGTGCATATGGGGTCGCTTGAGGCGCCGTTCTCGATGACCGAGGGCGGCTACGTGATCAAGAAGGTCAACGGCAGACGGGTGATCAAGCAGTTCGGCTGACCGGAAAAACGGCGGCGCTTCAACGCCGAGGACCGGCGCGGCCATCGCAGTGAATTCCGCGATCCCAAGGGCAAGCATCATCCTGGCCGGCGCGCAGCCAAACGGCGAGGGTAGGCTGGCGCTGGAGCTGTCTCCGGGCGCGCCCGCGCCCGGAGATCTGCTCTGAGTGCGATCAGCGCTTGGCCTTCTTGGCCTTCTTCTTCGACTTGGCGGCTTTCTTGGAGGCTTTCTTGGCGGCCTTTTTCGCAGACGTCTTGGCGGCCTTTTTCGCGGCTTTCTTGGACGATTTCTTTGCGGCCTTCTTCGTGGTCTTCTTCGCAGCCTTCTTGGCAGTCTTCTTCGGCGCTACTTTCTTCGTAACCTTCTTGGCGGCTTTCTTCACCTGCTTGACGGCGGTGACCGCGGCGTCCTTGGTCGCTTCCACGGCGGTGGTGATCGTGCCCATCGCCTGCTCTGTGATCGGCTTATCGTCGTCCATGTCGTCCCCCATTGTTTGAACGAAGCGATGACGATAGCGGGTTTCAAAATTGTGTCAAAGCAACGCTCAACCTTTGCGGATCTTTGCGTAGGCGAGCGAGCGCTCGCATCCCTTGGCATGATCGACGATCAGCTGCGGGCATGATGCCCGCGCTCGCAAGCTCGATCGGCGTTGCCTGCCACGGCGGGTGGATCAGCTTCGCCGGCCGGTCCTTCAGCTCCGGCACCCAGCGCTAGGCTTTCGATGGCATCGCTTGCGATCTTCGGTGGAGGACGCAGCTCCTTCGATGCGGGCAGGGGGCGCCAGGCGCCAGCACGGGCCGCCGGTCAGCGGTGTCCTCGTTTACGATTTGGAAAGCATGCCGCGGGCCGCGGTGCGAACGGTCGTTAATGGGGCCGTAAGCCGATTGCACGAATATGCAGGAATTACGGGGGTCATTTCATCCATGTCCAACCTTCTCTCGGCGAAGTTCCTGCCGCAGTTCAAGCTCGGCACCAAGGCCGTCCTGTGCGCGGTACTGCTGATCGCCATGAATACAGCGCTCGTGGTCGGCGCCGGCTATTGGTCGCTGACATCCGCCTTCAATGATCGAGCGCTCCGCGACATCGAGGTCAATCTGCGCACGCTGGCTTTGGCCTTTGCCGAGACCGTTCCAGACGTCAAGATCACGATCCGGGATGGCGCCGTCCAGCGCGCCGAGATTCCCAAGATGCCCGACCTCAGGGATCACGCCATCGTTGATCGCGCGGTGTCCTATGTCGGCGGCAATGCGACCCTGTTCGTGTTCGACGAGGCGAGCGGGCAATTCGTGCGACGCTCGACCAACGTGAAGAAGGAAAATGGCGACCGCGCCGTCGGCACTCAGCTTGCCGCCGATCATCCGGGGCAGGCGCCGCTGCGTCGTGGCGAGGCCTATAAGGGGCCGGCCACGCTGTTCGGTAAGACGTTCATGACCGCCTATTTCCCGATTCTGGACGCGACCGGCAAGGTCGCCGGCATCCTCTATGTCGGCATCCCGATGGCCCAGTTCGAGAGCATGCTGTCCCAGGCGATCGAGAGCATGGCCGCCGCCGCTGGGCTCGCTGCGCTCCTAGTCCTGATCCTCACCTTGGTGATCGTCCGCCGGGTCACGAAACCGCTCACCTCGGTCACGCATTCGCTCACGGCGCTTGCCAATGGCCAGAGCGACGTCGCGATCGAGTGCGAGGACCGCGCCGACGAGATCGGCGAGATCGCCCGCACGGTCGCGGTGTTCAAGAGCAATTCGCAGGAGCGGGCACGCTTGCGCAGCGAACAGGCGGCGGCAACGACTGCCGCGGCCGAGCAGCGCAAGGCGGAACTGCGCAACTTCGTCGAGGAGTTCCGCGGCAGTGTCGGCGGTATCCTCGACAAGGTGCTGACATCATCGGGCGAGTTCGAGCGCGTGGCTCGGCAGCTCACCGATGTCGCGCGCTCCACCGCCGATCTGTCGGCGCGGTCCGCCGGAGCCTCCGAAAGCGCCTCCGAGCACGTGCGTTCGGCGGCCTCGGCCTCCGACGAGCTGTCTCAATCGATCTCCGAGATCACCCGCCGGGTGCAGGAATCCAACGAGATCTCCGCCGAGGCGGTGCGGCAGGCCGAGGCGACCGATCAGCGCATCGCGCAGCTCTCGGAAGCCGGCGCGCGCATCGGCGACGTCGTCAAGCTGATCACCTCGATCGCCGAGCAGACCAACCTGTTGGCGCTGAATGCCACCATCGAGGCCGCGCGCGCGGGCGATGCCGGCCGCGGCTTCGCGGTGGTGGCCCAGGAGGTCAAGACGCTCGCCGGCCAGACCGCCAAGGCGACCGACGAGATCTCGAACCAGATCGAGAGCATGCAGCTCGCGACCGAGGAATCGGTCGCTGCCATCAAGGCGATCAGCCAGACCATCGAGCGCATCAGCGGCATCGCCGGCTCGATCTCGGCTGCGGTCGAGCAGCAGAAAAGCGCGACCCACAACATCGTGGCCAGCGTTCGCGCGGCGGTGTCGGGCACGGCCGATGTCGCCGTCAATGTCCGTCACGCCGCCAAGGGCGCGGGCGAGACGGGCGAGACCTCGAGCCGGATGTTTGCCTCCGCCCAGGCGTTGTCGGGCGAGAGCCTGCATCTCAAGGCCGAGGTCGACGGCTTCCTCGACCGCGTCCACGCGGCGTGATCCAACGCAGCCGTTCCGGGGCGGTGCGCTAGCACCGAACCCCGGTGCACAATTGCGCACCTCAGGGCTGGCCCTTCGGACCATCCCGGGATGACGTTTTGCAATCGCTATCGGCCAAAAATCACTTCGGCTGCGGCACGATGCGGATGTAGGGCTTCGGCTCCTTCCAGCCCTGCGGGTAGATCGTCTTGGCCTCGTCGTTGGAGACCGAGCCCGCGATGATGACGTCTTGCCCTTGCGTCCAGTCGGCCGGCGTCGCGACGCGATGCTTGGCGGTGAGCTGGAGCGAGTCGATGGCGCGCAGGATCTCCTGGAAGTTCCGCCCCGTGGTCATCGGGTAGACCAGCACCAGCTTGATCTTCTTGTCCGGCCCGATGACGAAGACGTTGCGGACGGTCTGGTTGTCGGCCGGCGTGCGGGTGAGGGGATCGCCCGAGGTCGAGGCCGGCAGCATCTCGTAGAGCTTGGAGACGTTGAAATCGATGTCGCCGATCATCGGATAGTTCGGCGCAGCGCCTTGCGTCTCCTTGATGTCCTCCGACCATTTGGAATGGCGGTCGACCGGATCGACCGAGAGGCCCATCAGCTTGACGCCGCGCTTGTCGAACTCCGGTTTCAACTTGGCGAGAGCGCCGAGCTCGGTCGTACAAACCGGCGTGAAGTCCTTCGGGTGCGAGAATAGCAGGGCCCAGCTGTTGCCGATCCAGTCGTGGAACTTGATCTTCCCTTCGGTGGTCTCGGCTTCGAAGTCGGGTGCGGTGGCGCCGATCGGAAGTGTCATGGTTCTACCTCATCTCGTTGAATTTACTTTAGAATTCAGCTTTTGCCGTCGTCGTCAGTATAGGATGCCGGAGAGGCCAAGTGAACCGGCTCAAGTAAAATGTGAATTCCTTCTTTGAAGAGCCGATTTCCTAGCACCTTTCTGTTACAGCGGCGCCTGCGGCGAAGTATCTCCACCCGGGGTCACACGGTCGCGATTGCCCCGATAATGCCTTTTATGACTTTCATCACGCTCGCCCGGCGCTTCCTAGAACCAGAATGGTCCTAACAGCGACCAATTGGCAACCATCTAGAAAAGTCGCGATCCCCGTATCGAATCGTTAACCACCCCTTTACGTCGGCATGAAAATGCTGGCCGATCAGAAGAAATCTGGAAGTGAACTATGTCTGCCGCTGCGCCTAAGCCTACCGACTCGTCGTCCCTCGAACCGTCCTGCCGCGATACCGCGGCCCATGCGCTGAGCATCGTGCGCGACGGCGTGATCACGGGGGAAGGCCCGACCACCAAGGGAAGGGTGCATTTCTCCCGTTCGCTCGATGCCGATGACACCGCCTGGTGCATGCGCATCCTGACCGCCACCGCCGTCAACGACCAGCCGGTGAGCCGCACCGAGGCCGAAGTGCTGTTCGAGATCAACGAGGCCGCGACCGAGCGCGCCGATGGTGGCCGGTTCGATGACCTGCTCGCCAAGGCGGTCGCCCATTATGCCGCCAGCGCCTCGGGCCTGAAGGTGCCGCCGCGCAGCGTCGCGCTGTCGGCCGACACCGAGATCGAGAGCTGGGCGCCGTCCTATGCCTCCAAGGTCAACAGCGAGATGCTGGAGTGGATCGCCGGCCAGATGCGCGGCAAGCGCCACAACAACCGTCGCCTGATGGCGATGGTGGCGACCTTCCTGGGCGCCACCGCGCTGCCTCTGGCAGGCCAATTGCCGAACGTGTTCGACATCGGCATGTAAGATTTGGGCATGTAAATTTACGCGTCTCAATCACGCGATGAAGCGGCGGGGTTATTTCCCCGCCGTTTTTTGTTTGCCGCCCTCTACCTCGAGCCCGAGCGTGCGGCCGGGGAAGCCGGCGGCATCGAAATAGCGCTGGCTGCCGACGCGCTGGAAGTTCAGCACGGTCATCAGGCCACCTTCGGCCGGTTTGGACTTCAGCGTGCCGGCATAGGCCTTCGGCACCGTGCCGTTGGGCATGGCCTCCGACATCACGCGGCCGACGAGATCGCCATTCTGCGCGCCGCGCAGGTCCATGAGCCGGGCAGCGGTCATGCCGACGTCGGCATTGCTGACCGGGATCTCGTCGACATAGCCGGCTTTGAAGTCCGGACCGATGGCGGCCATGAAGTTCATGGTGTCGCCGCGGCTGAAGCTGCCATGCATGCCTTGGCCCTGGCGCAGCACGGTGTCGGCGACCTGCACCGAGCAGTTGGTCGGCGCCTCGCCGCAATCGCTGGCATAGGAGCGGAAGTTGACGACGATCGATGGCGTCGGCGTCGCCGACTTGCCGCGCAGATTGATGCTCGACAGCGGCAGGGTGCCGGGGAAGCGGCCGAGCGCGTCCTCGACGAACAGGCCGGAGACGTAGTCCTGCTCGAGCAGCGCCTTGATCGTCTTCGCCGCCAGCTTCTTGTCCTTGCTCGGCAGATAGATCAGGTCGGAGCCGCCATTGGTGGCGACGACGAGATCGGGCTTGGTCGGATCTTTGCCGAGCACGCCGTTGCCGGCCTTGGGATGCTTGTTGCCCTCGATCTTCGCATTCTTGTCGTTGGGGTCGAACAGCGGCAGGTCGAGCGCTTTCGCAAGGTCGAGCGCCAGGAAGCCCATCGGCAAAAAGTCCTTCGGTGTGTCATCATAGCTGATCTTGGCCGAGGGGCTGGTCTTGCTCTCCTTGGAGATGGTCGAGAAGCCGTGGTCGGCCGAAACGATGATGTTGGTCGAGGCGGCTAGCCCGAGCTCGTCGAGCGCCTTGCGGAGCTGGGCGAGGTTGGTGTCGGCATTCTTGATGCCGGCCATCGAGGTGGGGCCGTTGATGCCGGGCTTGATCTGATTGAGGCTGTCGCCGGTATTGTGCTGGCTGCCGTCGGGGTCGCGCGACCAGAACACCAGCACGAATGGCTTGTTGCGTGCCTTGAACATGGGTAGCACCACCTTGGTGGCGACATCGGCGAAATAGGCCTGCTGCGCGACGTTGGCGACCGTGGTGCCAGGGGTTTTGGCATCGCCCGCCTTGGAATTGTCACCGCGCGGCGGCGTGGCGGTTGGCAGGCCGGCCTTGGTCAGCGCGTCCTTCACCTCGTCCGAGAGCGCCACGCCGATCTTGCCGCCGGTGGCGTCGTCGAACACGATCGAATGCAGACCGGCCTTCTCGGGCTTGTCGGTGTGATCGAACTGGTAGGTCGGACCATGTTTGCCCAGCGCGGCAGTGCTGAACCCCTTGTCCCGGGCCATCTTCAGGATGGTCTCTTCGTTCAGATAGTTGCCCTTGAAATGCTCGTCGATATCGCCGAGCACGGCGTCGTTCTCGATGAAGGGAACCACCGTGTCGCCGGCGGGGCCGGAGGTGTAGTTGGTCCAGATCGTGTTGGAGAACACGCCGGTATCGCCGAGATAGTGTCCGGTCGACATCGCCGAGCCGTTGGCCATGGTGAAGGTCGGGAAGAGCGAATGCGGGTTCTTGAAGTTGACGCCCTTGTCGCGGACCTCGGCCATCGCAGGCGCCGTCTCCGGTGTGACCTTCAGCGCGCGAAGACCGTCCGGAATGAACAGGATCAGGTTGCGTGGCGTGTTGTTCTGGGCGGAGGCAAGTCCGGTGGACAGGATGGTCAGTCCGGCGGACAGCAACACCAGTGAACGGCGCATCAAATCTCTCCCTGCGGTGAGGCGGCTCGGCCGCTGGCGGCGGCCCCGGCTTCGTTTAGTTTCGCTGGATGACCGTTTTGTTACAAGAGCGGAGAAGCGTGCAAAGAAGGGCAGAGCACTCGCGCATCCCGGACGCGCTGCCAGGAGGGCGGCGCGTTTCGCTGTTGCATGGGCCCCGGCTCTGCAGCGCACCGCTGAAGAAGCGCTGCGCTGCGTCCGGGGCACGCGAGCGGAGTTTGACGCGCAACTGCCTCAACACCGTCATTGCGAGCGCAGCGAAGCAATCCAGACTGCCACCGCGGAGGCAGTCTGGATGGCTTCGTCGCAAGAGCTCCTCGCAATGACGGAGTTTGAGGTGGCATGGTCGCTCATCAATCCCATTTCAATCGCAGACACACCTTCGCATCCTCGCGTCTTGTTCGCCCGAGCTTTGCTTCGGTGCCTTGCCCTCAATGAAAGAGCAACTGTGGCGAAGTAGCCCGGCGAGCGGGCGGCCTCAAGGCTGGCGCTGGCGCGCCCCCGCCTACGGCGGCTGGCGGCCTTGACCCCGCCCGCTCACCGGTCTGTTGGCTTGGCAAGCGCT
>Ga0209389_1000149_pt1 | contig 59631 bp, 56 predicted proteins | sample CowpearedBW_FD_187526 | JGI IMG/M metagenome (GOLD analysis project Ga0209389, IMG submission 187526) | Root nodule microbial communities of legume samples collected from California, USA - Cow pea red BW (SPAdes) (version 2) | ecosystem: Host-associated > Plants > Roots > Nodule | place: USA... | reverse complement strand
GGCTGAAGGCCGGGCAATCGGATTGGGTGCGCTCCAATGTTGCCGTCCAAGTCGATCTTTGACGGAGCGCCTTCGCCCAAATGCGAGACCGCCCTCGGGCGGTCTCCTGCTACGTGGTCGATGTCGGTTGTTGGCCCTCAGCTGAAAAGGGCCGCCGCCATGTCGGCTGCCTGCCGGAGACCGCGCAAGCTGCCAGGGTTGAGTGCGCTTTAGACTTCACTCCTTGCGCGCTTGTTAGCGCGCAGGTGCTCCGGACGGCATGCACTGACAAAATCGGATGTCTGCTTTTGCAGACAATGCGGACACGCGGTCCCGCCCGCGGAAGGTCATATTGTGACCCAGAACGGACCTCGCCCTTTGCTCGCGCACCGATCAACGTCATGCGCAGCTATCGGGCAGCCTTTGACCCATAGCTGTCTTGGTCGAAAGCGCGCTCTCCAAGACCTCCCACGAAATTTTGCGGCGGGCCTTGCAGAATGCGGGTGGACGGTCGCTGCAGGAGTGCAAGCGTTTAGCTGATAATCTCCTTGGCCTTGATGCCGCGCAAGGCCTCGATGCAGTCAGCTACCAAATGCAAGAACTCTTGCCGCTTTATGCTTTTCACCTGACGACCTTCCATATTGATGAGAATGAATCTCGCCATGTCGTAGGCGACTTCAAACTGCGATTTGCCGGTAACCTCGACATCGATTCTTTCTGCCATTTCGCTACCCGCTAGTTGTAGTTGGAAAGCAGGAGCCTATTGGAAAGCGCGTGGCCAAGTCGAGTCGGTCTTCCTTTGTGGTTAGATCATATCGGCTTAAACGTCCGCCGGCGCCGCAACCTCGAAATGCAGAGCATTAAACTAGTCCGCTTCTGGCCCGCAACGGACCTGCCGGGCCCGCCGGATGATCTCCGTCTTAAGCGTGTGTGGCAAAATGAAGAAGTAAACCGAAAGGCCGGACTGTCCAGGCCCGTGAGGGGCGCTGGCCGCAAGGATATTGAACGTTTGGAACCCTCATGCGTTAGCCGGGCGGACGAAGGCCGGATGCGCCATCCGGCATGACGATGCGGCCACGGAGTTCGGTTCTTGCTCAAGCTGTACAGATGGCCGTCCGACGACTGGCAGAGCATCGGCGCGGAAATGCCCTCGGAGGTCATCTGGGCTGATCTCTTGAACGCGACTGAAGAGGAAAAGCAGTTCGTCGAACGGCTGCTCAGGATATGTATTCCGTCCAAGGAATCCCTCAGCGCGATCGAGGCGTCGAGCCGGCTGATCCTCGACCACGGCACGCTCTATCTCAGCTCGCCGGCGGTCCGGCTCTCCGAGGACAACGAGGCCGAGATCACGCCGGTGGGATTCGTCATCGGCCCGCGCGTGCTGGTGACGGTGCGCTTTGCGGAGCTGCCGATCTTCGACGATGTCGGCAAGCGCATCGGCTCCGACGACAGCCTGGAGAACGGCATGTGCGTGTTCGCCAGCCTGCTCGAAGCCATGATCGAGCGTGGCGCCGATGTTCTGGAGCATCTCGGCGCCAAGGTCGACAGGCTCTCGCGGGGCGTGTTCAAGGGCGGGCTCATTCGCACCCAACGGCCGGTGCGCTCCAGCCGGAGGATGCGCGAGGCCCTGGAAACCATCGGCGAGCTGGCCGATCGGCTGGCCAAGGCGCGTGACGTTCTGCTCGGCGTCGGCCGCATCGCCTCATTTGCCGGCGATGTCGGCAGCGAATGGATCAAGGCCGCGTCGAAGAAGCGCCTCGAGGCGGTGTCGAAGGACGTCGTTTCGCTCAGTGACTACGAGACGCGACTGTCCGACAAGATCCAGCTGCTGCTTGACGCGGTGCTCGGCTTCGTCAACATCCAGCAGAACGAGCTGTTCAAGATCCTGACGATCGTGTCCGTCGTCGGCGTGCCGCCAACCATCCTGGTTGGCATCTGGGGCATGAACTTCAGGCACATACCCGAGCTGGACTGGACCTTCGGCTATCCGCTGGCCTGGCTCGCGGTCATTGCCAGTGGCGTGCTGCCGCTGATCTGGTTCAAGCGGCGCGGCTGGTTCGATTGAAGCGGCGGCGCACCGTTTGAAAACGATGCGCCGCCGTTTGATCACGCTGCCTTGGCGTCGACATTGCCGATCCAGTCACGGGCCAGCGTCACGTCGGCTTGCGACAATTGATGGCCCGCCGGCAGGACCTTGTGGGTCACGCTCGCACCTCTTTGCGAGAGCAGAGCCGCGAGACGGGCTGAATTGCTCGCCGGCACGATCGGGTCGGCCTGTCCTGAGAGGAGCAGAACGGGCTTGCCGCCAAGCGCGGCCTTGGGAGGATCCGACAGTGGCACCATGGCGCGCAGCAGGATCGCGCCCGCCAGCACCTCCGGCTTCAGCAGCAACAGCGCTGCGGCGATGTTGGCGCCATTGGAGAAGCCGACCGCGACGGGCGCCGCAAGGCCGTAACGTTGCCGCGCCTCCGTGACGAAGTCGCCGAGTTCGAGCGCGCGGTGGCGCACGTCATCCTCGTCGAACACGCCCTCGGCGAGGCGGCGGAAGAAGCGCGGCATGCCGTGTTCGAGCACGCGGCCGCGCGGCGAGAGCAGGGCGGCGCCGGGCGAGATCATGCGGCCGAGGCCGAGCAGGTCGTTCTCGTCGCCGCCAGTGCCGTGCAGCAGCAGCAGAGGAGGGGAGCCCGCGTTGGCCGCGGGCTCGAAACGATGGATGAATGCGCTCTCGGTCATGACGCGGTTTCTTCCAGGTTCGGCAGCACGCCCTCGATCTGCTTGCGGTGTTGTTCGAGGAAGCTCGGCAGCTTGAGGTCGCGTCCCAAGGTCGCGACGGGTTCGTCGACGGCGAAGCCGGGGATGTCGGTCGCGATCTCGAACAGCACGCCGCCGGGTTCGCGGAAGTAGATGGAGCGGAAGTAGTTGCGGTCCCTCTGCTCGGTCGGGTGCAGGCCGTGATTGTTCACGAGCCTCTCGGCCATCTTGCCCTGCTCGGCGTCATCGGCCGCGCGGAAGGCGATGTGATGGACAGAGCCGCCGCCCTGATGCCCGCGCAAAAAGCCCTTGGCTTCGTAGATATCGACGACGCTGCCTTCGGCATCTCCCGGCGCCTTGAAGCGGATCACCGAGCCCTCGCGTCCGGTCTCCTTGAAGCCGAGCACGTCGGTGAGGACGGCCGCCGTCTTTGCCGCGCTGTCGAGCAGCAGCGTCACGCCATGGAAGCCGCGGATCGCATGCTCGGCCGGCACCTCGCCGTTGCTCCAGCCGGGCTCGTTCTCGGCACCGGGAATGCCGACGAGCGCGAGCGCCATGCCATCAGGGTCGGTGAAGGGCAGCACGGACTCGCCGAAGCGCTTCTCCAGGGCTTCGTGAGCGATGCCCCTCTCGATGAAGCGCTGCGTCCAATAACCGAGCGAGCGCTGCGGCACGCGGAAGGCGGTCTGATGGGTTTCGCCGACGCCACGGCGGCCGGCCGAAACGCCCGCCCAAGGGAAGAAGGTCAGGATGGTGCCGGGCCGGCCGGTCTCGTCGCCATAATAGAAGTGGTAGGTGCCGGGATCGTCGAAATTGACGGTCTTCTTGACGAAGCGCAGGCCGAGATCCCGGGTGTAAAAGCCAAAATTGCGGATGGGGTCGCCGGCGATCGCGGTGACATGGTGCAGTCCAGACATTGTCGTCCTCCAAAATTCGGGGAGCGGTCTTGCTCTGGCCGGAAATATCGTTCCGCTTTGGATTGGGGACAATCCATGCAAAGATGACGGCTATGTCTACGATTTGGAAACAATCGCCGAGGCCAACTCTTGGATAAGCTCGGCAGCCTCCGGGCCTTCGTGAAAGTGGTCGAGAGCGGCAGCTTTGCGGAAGCCGGCCGGCAGTTGCGGCTGTCGCGCTCGGCGATCAGCAAATACATCGCCGACCTCGAGGAGAGCCTCGGCGTCCAGCTTCTGAACCGGACCACGCGGCACGCGAGCCCGACCGAGAATGGCCAGCGCTATTTCGAGCGCGCGGTGGTGATCCTCTCGGAGATCGAGGCGGCCGACCAGGCCGTGACGCAGGCGCAATCGGCGCCGCGGGGGCTGCTCCGTGTCAACGCGCCGATGTCGTTCGGCACGATGCGGTTAGGTCCCGTGCTCGCCGATTTCATGGCGCGCTATCCCGAGCTTCAGCTCCAGATCGTGCTCAGCGATGATCTGCTCGATCCCGTCCAGGACGGCTTTGACGTGACGTTGCGGATCGCGGAGCTGGAATCCTCCAGCCTGATCGCGCGCAAGATCATGCCGGTGGCGCGCATGATCTGCGCTTCGCCGGAATATCTCGCGCGTCACGGCACGCCAAAGCATCCGCAGGATCTGCGCGAGCACGTCTCGCTGACCTACGGCTTCCTGCTCACCGGCAATCAGTGGAAGCTGACCGGCACTGATGGCGATCACTGGATCCAGCCGGCCTGGTCGCTCTGCGTCAACAACGCCGAGGTGCTGCGCGACGTCGCGATCAAGGGCAGGGGGCTCGCGCTGCTGCCCGAGTTCATCGCCGCCGATGCCTTGCGGAAGGGTGAGCTGCGGACGGTGCTGGACAATTATTTCGCGCCGCCGCTCGCGCTCTATGCGGTCTATCCGCCGACGCGGCATCTGTCGGTGAAGGTGCGGCTGTTCATCGATTTTCTGGTCGAGCGTTTTGGCCGCGACGAGCACGAAGCCGGCGGGCGCAGACGTGCGGAGGCTAGGTGACCGGATACTATTATACCGTGACGGAAAGCTGAACTTTATTCCGATCTCTCGGGACTCATATTTGCGTCCCGACTTCGCGCCTTAGGACCAGAGAGCTTCAGCCGCTGCCGGGGCGTCGCCGAGGGCTCTCTTTCATGCCGCTGCGAATAGCGGCGACATGATGTGTAGCTCGCCGGCCTTCTCGACTTGATTTCAACAAGCGCAGGAGGAGCCCATGCGGAAGTCCCTCACCTTTTTCCTTTCTGGCGTGGCATTGACCGTCGCGGCGTCAACCGCCGTAGCCGGCGAGCGGGTGCTCGAGTTCAAGCTGGTCACGAAGCCGATCGACCTCAAGGTCATAGAGGCCGCAAACGTCGAAGGACAGACGGTTGTGTCCGGTAAATTCTTCGGGGTCGCCGTCTTTAGCGATGGCCGTATCGGAGTGAAGGAGTTCGTCAATACTTCGGACTTGCTCAAAGGGTCGGGCCCCTTCTTCGGCTATAGCACCTACACGTTCGAGGAAGGCTCGATTACGGCGCGCTACACCGGTTCGGCCAAGGACGGCAAATCAACGGGCGAATACACGATCCTATCGGGCACAGGTGCTTATGCGAACGCCACGGGTACGGGCACGATCGAAAGCGCGCCGAACCCGTTCAAGGGCGTCAACCTGCTCAACATAAAGCTCGTCGTTAAAACGCCCGGCTCATGACAGCGCAATGTTCACAGCTCGCCGCACGAAGGAAGTTGATCCCTGTGCGGCGTGTTGGCCCGGCCGGCGGCACCTTGCCGGCCGGGCGACCTGACATCGCGCCAAGCGCGCCGGCTGGCTCGTCCCGCACAGCACCCGAAGACTGTTAGTGCTTGAGCGATGCTGAAAAGGCGGCAAGCGCGATCATGTCGTCGACGCTGAGATTCTCGACAACCAGTTTCATGAGTTCGCTATTGGCGCCCTTCCGTGCGCCCGATTTGAAGTCATAGAGCTGCCGGAACATGTAGGTGGGCGAACGGGACGCAATCCCTGGCGCGATGGCTGTCCCGTTGAGGTCAGCACCGTGACAGACCGCGCACCGGACGCGCGGATCGCTGTTCGCTGCCAGCGTTCGTCCTTTCTGAATGCTGCCTGGCGGAACGTAGGCGATGAAACGAGTGCGCGAGTCCCGGCTGACAAAGTGTTCAACGTTTTCCGGTATCTCGATGATGCGCTGACCGATGGGTTCTTTCTCGGTGCCGTCCAGCGGAGCCAAGAACAAGTCTCTCACCTGCGTTCTTGGCACCAGCTCGGTCTCTACGACGGCAATATTCGATCTCGGCTTGATGGAGGCGAAGTAGGCTGCGGCGTCGCCGAGTTCCTGATCGGTCACCGCTTTGGACAGCTTGATCATCAGGTCGGTGGCGACGCGAGGCGCCGAGTTCGTGCGCAGGCCCACCTTGAACTCCGCCGTTTGCTGAATGATGTATTCCGCGGAGAGGCCAAATAGGCTGGCATTCTCAGGACCGCCCGGTCCGTCTGCCCGATGACAGACGCCGCACGCGAACACCTCTGGCTTTCTCCCCCTTGCCACGATTTCCGGCATTGGTGGATGATCGTCCGGATGCCAGTCGGGCGCGGCGAACAGATCGCGCACTTGCGTGAGTGTAAAACCGGCGGCGCTGTCAGGAACGCGCCTGATCGTGCCATCGTCGGGGGTGCGTTGAAAATTGGGCGGGTTTACCGGGTAGGCCCATGCCGGCGGACCCTCCTGGATTTGCGCACGCGCCCCTGCCGCGGTGAGCAATGCCATGGCGAACGCCCATAGAGCGATCGGAAATCTCATGGCTCTCGACCTCCCAGCGTGTCGGTGAAGCCAGACTGTACTTTCCGAAGGCGAGGATCAGGAGCGGCTAACCGACCGCTCATCGGGCGACGGACGCCCCAGCTCCTCCGCCACATCGAAAACACCATTCAACGCCCGGGATTCGCAGACGTCAACGTGCAATTCAGTTGTCGTGATCAACGGACGTGGTCGCCCCACTGGTCCTGATCGTAGGCCTGCAGGATGCGGACAAAATCGGCCATGCTGGATCGATCTCGGTTTTCGGCCACCGCCGCAACCTGAGTATCGGATGCGGGCTGGGTCCCTTGCCAAAACCGCACAAGGAGATCGGCGATGTTTCTCACGGCGTACTCTCTGCAGCCAACTATGAAAGTAGACATCAAGTACTGGAGCGGCATCGCGCCGTTCGATCAGGAGAAAGGCCGGCGGGCGCTACGCCGCCGGACTTGTCCTGCAACTGCCGGCTCGCGGGACCGGTTCCGTTGCTTTTCACTGTGCGTTCATAGCTAGCACGGCGCACTTGGTTGTCGCCATTGTGCGCGGGTATGACGTGACCATACTGAGGTAGGGTCAGATCGATGAATCGGGATCAGTCGACCCCGGGGGTCGGCTAGCTCCCCGAATGCTGCTCGGCCGGCCGGAGCAGATCGTTCAGCGTGCGCATCGACGCCTGTTGAAGCTCGGCGAGTTCGCGGGCAGCGTCCTCGCACTCGGGCAGGGACATTGAGGGTGCCGCCAGTTCGATCTCTCGGCTGCGATCGAACAAGCGGACAAGCCCGAGTGCACCGACGGCACTGCCGAGTTGATGCGCGGATCGCGCCAGCCGCTTGGAATCGCCGGCCGTCGCTGCTCTGTCTATGTCCTCGATCAGCTTTGCGCTCGTCGTTTCCAGCAAGTGGTGGAGCTTTTCGATTTGCGCCGGGCCCAAAAGTTCTTTTTGGTCGTCGAGAAAATGCCTGTCGATCAACGCGCCGGCCGCAAGCTGTGTTACGGTCGTCTCCTGCGCCGGATCATCCTCGATCGCTTCGCGCAGCGCGTTGATCAGGATCGGCTTGCTGACGACCTTGGCGATGCCGGCGCTTGCGAGCCGTTCGCGGGCGCCGTGCGACACGTCGGCGGTCACCGCGATGATGCGCGGCATCTTCGGCAGACCGAGCTTGCCGATCCGCGACGCCGCCTCCACGCCGTCCATGTCGGGCATGTGCAGGTCCATCAGGATGATGTCGAAGGCGTGATCGCGGGCGAGTGCGACCGCTGAGGCGCCGTTCGTGGCGATCATGGGGCGATGGCCGAGCCGGTTCAGGATGGAGCGGCAATGCGGTCAGCGAAGCGACGATCCGCATGCGATCCGACGTCGCCGAGCGCGAGCCATCCCGCGGCGGTCGCGCCGGCAAGGCGAATGAAGCCGCGGCGGTCGACCGCGAAAGCGGAAGGCCGTTCAGTCATGAAATTCTTTGCATGATGGCCCTGTCCCAATCCGGATGCTTAGCGCGAAAGCCGGGTGCCCACAATTGACGAAAGGAGCGCATGTGAACGTTCATTCGCAGCCTCGGCGGCCCAGCACGGAAGTTCAGATGTCGCTACTTAGGCCTTGACTAACGCCGCAACGTGAACTCGTCCGCACTGCGCCGGTGCTCCCATTTCGCCTGCTCAAGCTCCGGCTGATCGCATTCGATTTCCGGATAGCCGATGCAGAGATAGGCGATGAACTTCCAGGTTTCAGGCACGTCGAGAGCGGCGTGAATGCGCGCGGGGGTCAGGATCGAAACCCAGCCGATACCGATGCCCTCGGCGCGCGCGGCGAGCCACATCGCGGTGATGGCGGCGACCACGGAATATTCCGTCGTCTCCGGCATGGTGGCGCGGCCGAGGCCGTGGCCGATATCGCTGGCCTTGTCCGCGAACACCGCGAGATGGCCAGGCGCCTGTTCGAGGCCCGACAGTTTCAGCGTCGCATAGCGCGCCGCGCGCTCTCCGGAGTAGCAATTGAGCGCATCGGCATTGCATGTCCTGAAATCGTCGATTACGGCACGGCGCCGTGCGGCATCGTCGACGGTGACGAAACGCCAGGGCTGGCTGAGCCCAACCGACGGCGAGAGGCAGGCGGTCTCGATCAGTCGCGTGATGGCACCCTCCGGCAGCGGACCGCTGCGGAAACGACGCACGTCGCGGCGCCACACGAACAGCTCGCGTAAATGCTGACGGAAGGTATCATCGAACTCGACCATGAGGTCAGCGTCCCATCTGGAAGGCTGCTGCGACCAGCAGGATCAGGATCTCACCGAGCTGCTCGAACGCGCCGAGGATGTCACCGGTCTGTCCGCCGATCTGGCGGATGGCAAGCCGTGCCAAGAGCACACCGGCGAGCGACAGCAGGATCAGACCGACCAGCGCCTTGCCCGGCCCGAGCGCGAGGGCGAGAGCGAGCGTCCCAAGCGCGAAGGCGATGGCGACGCTGCGGCCCGGCGGCGGCCCCGCGCTCGCCGAAAGCCCATCCGGCCGCGCCGGAGGGACCAGCGACATGAAGGCCGGCACGCCGGCGCGGGCAGCGATCTGCGCCGCGCACAGCGCCAACGTGACCGCCCAGGGACTAGCGATCGTGGCGAGCGCACTCCAGCGCAGGCCGAACGACAAGATCAGCGCGCAGACGCCGTACGTCCCGATCCGGCTGTCGCGCATGATCTCCAGCTTGCGCTCGCGCGTCCGGCCGCCGCCGAGCCCGTCGGCGGTATCGGCAAGTCCGTCCTCGTGCAGCGCGCCGGTGATGAGGGCGGTCGCGGCCAGCGCGAGCAGGGCGGCAAGGTTTGGTGTCAGTCCGAACCGGCTGGCGATCTTATAGACCAACGCGCCGGCAAGGCCGACCAGCAGTCCCGCGACGGGCAGGGCCCAGGTTGCACGCGCGATGGCGCCATCGCCTGCGGGCTTCGACGATGCCACGGGGAGGATCGTGACGAACGATGCTGCCATCCTGAGATCGGCGACGACGTCTTTCAAAAGTTCGGCGCGCGGCATCATTTCAATTTCATCGGCAGGCCGGCGACGACGAACTCGACCTCGTCCGCGACACCAGCAATGATCTGATTCATGATTCCGGCGGCGTCGCGGAAGCTGCGCGCCAGCGCGTTGTCGGGCACGATACCGAGGCCGACCTCATTGGTGACGAGCACGACCGGGCTCTTGAGATGGAGCAGGGCGCCGGCAAGCTCCTTTACCTCGCTCTCCCAGTCGCGCTCCGCATGCATCAGATTGGAGAGCCAGAGTGTTAGGCAGTCCACCAGCCGTGCGCCGCCGCCATCGGTTGCGACCAGCACCTGCACGAGATCAAGCGGCACCTCGCGCTCGATCCAGTCGGTTCCGCGGCGCGCACGATGCCTGGCGATGCGCGCCTCCATTTCAGCATCGAGCGCCTCAGCCGTCGCGACATAGACGGGCTGGCCGGGAAAGGCGCGCGTGCGCATTTCCGCTCGCGTGCTTTTGCCCGATCGCGCTCCGCCCGTGATCAAGATGACGGCCATGAAGGTCTCCTATCAGCCCTGACTAATCACCAAACACGGCCAAAGACAAAGCCGAAATCAGGCCTGTAGGGGCTTGCGCTCTGCCTTCGCTTTGCGCAACAGGGACGGGACAGGAGGCAGGCGTGGGCTTTGCGGGCGCGATGGTGGTGGCGATGGCGGGGGATGCCCTCTTGGGCTGGCCGTCGTGGCTGTTCGCGCGGATCGGCCATCCCGTGACCTGGCTCGGCCGCCTGATTGCGGCCATCGACACGGCCTGGAATCGCGTGTCCGATCCGTCGGCTCTTCGCCGCGGCGCGGGCATTGCCGGCGCACTTCTCGTGATCGCGCTCTCAGTTGCGGTCGGCTGGGTGATTCAATCCTTGCTTTGGTCGGGCTGGACCCAGATCGTGCTGGTCGGTGTCCTCGCCTGGCCCCTGGTCGCGCTGCGCTCGCTGCACGATCATGTCGCGGCGGTCGCAAATCCCTTGCAGGCCGGCGACATCACCGCTGCACGTGACGCGGTCTCGCGTATCGTCGGCCGTGATCCCGCGGCGCTCGATGAGCCCGGCATCGCGCGTGCGGCGATCGAGAGCCTTGCCGAGAATGCCTCCGACGGCATCGTGGCGCCGGTGTTCTGGGGCGCGCTGTTCGGGCTTCCCGGTATGCTCGGCTACAAGGCCATCAACACGCTCGACTCCATGATCGGCCATCGCAGCGAGCGACACGAAGCTTTCGGCTGGGCCGCAGCGCGCATCGACGATGTCGCCAATTTCATTCCGGCGCGCCTGACCGGCTTCCTCTTCGTGCTGCTGGCGCCGCGGCGATCGGAGGCGCTGTCGTGCATGAGCCGCGATGCGCGCCGCCATCGCTCGCCCAACGCCGGTTGGCCGGAAGCGGCCATGGCGGGGGCGCTCGGTGTGCGGCTCAGCGGTCCCCGCATCTATCACGGCAGCATCACGAACGAGCCCTGGCTCAACGAAGGCGCGCGCGATCCGCTCGCTGCGGACATCAATCACGGATTGGCGGTCTATCGTAGGTCCATGCTGCTTCTCGCGGGGGTGCTTGCGATCCTGGCCTTCGCGTGAAACAACGGGGCATGCGCGAGCACGGTGGAAATCTCGATCAGGCCCAGCAGCGTTTTGGCGGACGCGCTGAGGATTGGATCGACCTCTCGACAGGGATCAACCGCCTGCCTTATCCCGTGGGCGAGGTGAGCCCGCGCGCCTGGAGCGCGTTGCCCTCGCGCGCCGAGGTCGATGCCTTGCTTCAAGCCGCGCAGCACGCCTATCGCACGAGCGCACCTGTTGCTGCGATGGGCGGTGCACAGGCCGCCATTCAATTGCTGCCGCAACTGGCGCCATCCGGCCGCGCGCGCATCCTCGCGCCGACCTACAATGAATATGCCGGGGTCCTGTCGGCTGCGGGCTGGGATGTCCAGGAGGTCTCGGGGCTCGACGCGCTAGCCGTCGCAGACCTCGCGATCATCGTCAATCCGAACAATCCCGATGGACACCGCCATATGCCGAAGGACTTGCTGGCATTGCTGCCGCGCGTCGGCCGTCTCGTGATCGACGAGAGCTTTGCCGACGCCGTTCCGCAGCTGTCGCTTGCTTCGGAAGCGGATCGGCCGGGGCTGCTGATCCTGCGCTCGTTCGGAAAGTTTTATGGCCTTGCCGGCCTGCGGCTTGGGTTCGCGCTCGGCAATGCGGCCGATATCGGCAAGCTTGCATCGATGTCGGGGCCATGGCCGGTCTCGGGGGCAGCGATCGCGATTGGCTGCCGCGCCTTGCGCGATGATGCCTGGGCCGAGGCGACGTCAGCGCGGCTCGCACGCGACTGTGCTCGCCTCGACGCCATGGTGCAGTCGCAAGGCTGGACGCTTGTCGGCGGCACGCCCTTGTTTCGTCTTTATGGAACGCCTGACGCGCGCGCCGCGCAGGAAAAACTCGCGCGTCGCCAAATCTGGTCGCGTGTCTTCGCGAGAGAGCCGACATGGCTGCGCCTCGGGCTTCCCGGCAGCGAAGCCGAATGGGCTCGCCTTGCCGAGGTGCTAGCGCGCTAACGCAAGCAATCCTTCGACGTCGAGATGCTTTTCGATGTGATCGGCGAGGGCATCGAGCGCGCTCTCGACCCTGGCGTGATAGGGCTCGTCGCCCGCGGGAATATCGAGTTTTGCCAAGAACGCCTTGCGGAAATCATCCGACGTGAACAGGCCGTGCAAATAGCTGCCCTGCACGCGGCCATCGCGCGAGATCGTGCCTTCCGGCTCGCCGTTCAGTTTCGCAAATGGCCGCGCGCGGTCGGGCCCATCGGTGCGGCCGATGTGGATCTCGTAGGCCTCGATCGGCTTGTCGGTGGCGGCATGCACGGCCGCGACACGCGTCAGCGTCTTCTGCGGGCTCATCACCGTTTCTACATCCAGCAGCCCGAGACCCGGCGTGTCGCCCGCAGGGCCCTCGATGCCATCGGGATCAGCGACTCTATGTCCGAGCATCTGATAGCCGCCGCAGAGACCGAGCACATGGCCGCCGCGGCGGTGATGTGCGAGCAGATCGATGTCCCAGCCCTGCGCCCGCAAAAAGGCGAGATCGCCGCGGGTGGATTTTGAGCCGGGGATGATGACGAGCCTGACATCGCCAGGAATCGCTTCGCCCGGACGCACCATGACGAGATCGACGCCCGGTTCGAGCTTGAGCGGATCGAGATCGTCGAAATTGGCGATCCGCGATAACGCGAGACAGGCGATCTTGCATTGGCCCGGCTTTCGCGCATCGCGCAGGCCCAGCGCATCCTCTGCCGGCAGCTCGCCGGCGCGTGCGAACCAGGGCAGCACGCCGAGACCGCGCCACGCAGTCCTCGCTTCGATCAGCTTGTAGCCGTCATCGAACAGCGTGGGATCGCCGCGGAATTTGTTGATGACAAAACCCTGGATCATCGCGGCATCATCGGGGTCGATCACTGTCTTGATGCCGACGAGCTGGGCGATGACGCCGCCGCGGTCGATGTCGCCGACCAGCACGACCGGCACGTCGGCCTTGCGCGCAAACCCCATATTGGCGATGTCGGCCTTGCGCAGGTTCACCTCGGCTGGGCTGCCGGCGCCTTCCACCAGCACCAGATCAGAGCGTGCCTTCAGCCGCTCAAAGCTCTCCAGCACGGCACTCATCAGCGAGGGCTTCATCGCGGCATAGTCACGTGCACGGGCGGTTGCGATGCGCTTGCCGTGGACGATGACTTGCGCGCCGACATCGGTCTCCGGCTTCAGCAGCACCGGGTTCATGTCGGTGTGCGGCTCGACGCCGGCGGCGAGCGCTTGGAGCGCCTGGGCGCGGCCGATCTCGCCGCCATCGACGGTGACGGCCGCATTGTTCGACATGTTCTGCGGCTTGAACGGCAGCACGCGCAGGCCACGGCGCGTGAAGGCGCGCACCAGGCCGGCAACGATGAGCGATTTGCCCACGTCCGAGCCGGCGCCCTGGATCATCAATGCGCGCGCCGTCATGCCTTCAGAACTCGACGCCGGCCTGCGCCTTGATGCCGGAGCGGAAGGGATGCTTGACCAGCGTCATCTCGGTGACGAGGTCGGCGATCTCGATCAGCTCGTCCTTGGCGTTGCGTCCGGTGAGCACGACATGCGTCATCGGCGGCTTCTGCGTGGTGAGGAATTCGACGACCTCGGCGATATCGAGATAGTCGTAGCGCAGCGCGATGTTGATCTCATCGAGCACGACCATGCGCAGATTGGAATCTGATATCAGCTCCTTGGCCTTCTCCCAGCCGGCGCGCGCGGCGGCGATGTCGCGCGCGCGGTCCTGCGTCTCCCAGGTAAAACCTTCGCCCATCGCGTGGAACTGGCAGAGATCGCCGAAATGACCGGTGAGCAGGCGCCGCTCGCCGGTGTCCCAGGCGCCCTTGATGAACTGCACGACCGCGCAGGGGAAGCCATGGGCGACGCAGCGGACGATCATGCCGAAGGCGGAGGACGACTTGCCCTTGCCGGCGCCGGTGTGGACGATGATGAGGCCTTTTTCGCCGCTCTTGGTCGCCATGATCTTGTCGCGGGCGGCCTTCTTCTTCGCCATTTTCGCAGCGTGCCGGGCGTCGGTTTCCTCGCCCGTTTGGGTCTCCGGTTCAGGCGTCATCGTACCAGTCCTTCGGCTTGACAAGTGGCGGCCAGCGGCAAATGGTGGGCCCGCGTTGGTTCCTGTCCTATGACAGGCGAAGAGGGAATGCGATAGGGTCCGAATCGGCAAGATTTGGGTCCAAAATGCAGCCGCCCCCGCGACCGTGACCGGAGAGATGTCCGAAGCCACTGATCCCCCAGGGGATCGGGAAGGCGGGGATCGAAGGGCAAGACCCTGCTCCGCAAGCCGGGAGACCTGCCAGCGCGGACGATTTTGGACCGGCGGACGGGGTGTTCCGCGACGGGGAAACGGGCCCCTGAAAAGTGGTCCGTGCGCCTCTTCGCCTCCCGCTGTTTATTCTGGAAGAGGCGATGACGGTCACACTTCACGTCTGCATTACCTGCCGTGCCGGCGAGACGCTTGGCGAGGGCGACGTCACGCCAGGCAAGCGGCTGCATGGCGCGATCCTGGACGCCGGCGTGCCCGATGGCGTCAGCGTGGTTCCCGTCGAATGCCTGTCCGCCTGCAGCCAGGGCTGCTCAGTCGCGCTCAGCGCGCCCGGCCGCTGGTCCTACGTCTATGGCCGCCTGTCGGATGCGAATGCGCGCGACGTGATCGCGGGCGCTGCGGCCTATGCGGCCGCGCCCGACGGCCTCGTGCCCTGGCGCAGCCGTCCCGAAATCTTCCGCAAGCAATCGCTTGCGCGCATTCCCCCCATCGCCGTCGTGCCGGAGGCCGCCGAATGAATTCGCTCGCAAAAGTCCCGGTTACGGTGGTCACGGGCTTTCTCGGCTCCGGCAAGACGACGCTGATCCAGCATCTGCTTGCCAATGCGGGCGGCAAGAAGCTCGCCGTGCTCGTCAACGAGTTCGGCAGCGAGGGCGTCGATGGCGAGATCCTGAAGTCGTGCGCTGACGCCAATTGCCCGGAGGAGAACATCGTCGAGCTCGCCAATGGCTGCATCTGTTGCACCGTCGCCGACGATTTCATTCCGACCATGGAGCAGCTCTTGGCGCGCCCAGTGCGGCCCGATCACATCCTGATCGAGACCTCGGGCCTGGCGCTGCCAAAGCCGCTGCTGAAGGCGTTCGATTGGCCGGAGATCCGCTCGCGCATCACGGTCGACGGTGTGATCGCGCTGGCCGATGCCGAAGCCGTCGCTGCTGGCCGCTTCGCGCCGGATCCCGCTGCGGTCGAAGCGCAGCGCGCGGCCGACGAAAACCTCGATCACGAGACGCCGCTGTCGGAAGTGTTCGAGGACCAGATCGCCTGTGCCGACATCGTGCTGTTGACCAAGGCCGATCTTGCGGGCGCCACGGGTATCGAAGCGGCCAAGGCGGCGATCACGGCCGAGATGCCGCGCCGCGTGCCGATGTTGCCCGTCACCGACGGCGCGATCGATGCGCGCGTCATTCTCGGTCTCGGCGCTGCCGCCGAAAACGATCTTGCCGCGCGCCCCTCGCATCATGACGGCGAGGAGGAGCATGAGCACGACGATTTTGCCTCGGTCGTGATCGATCTTCCGGAAGTGTCTAATGTTGATGCGCTGGTCGCCTCCATCCAGCGCCTGGCGCGCGAGCAGAACGTGCTGCGTGCCAAGGGCTATATCGCGGTCGCGGGCAAGCCGATGCGCCTGTTGCTGCAAGCGGTCGGCGAGCGCGTGCGCCACCAGTTCGACAAGCCCTGGGCTGCCGGCGTACGGCAATCAAAGCTCGTCGTGATCGGCGAGCATGGCGACATCGACGAGGCCGCGATCAGGTCAGGACTTGGTCTTTCAGGATCTGGCATCTGATGCACGTCGTTTTCCGCGAGAGCCGCGGTCTCGAGGAGACCGCGACGCCAAGGGACATCGGCCAGGACCCGGCCGATCTCGTGGTGCTCTCGTATTCGGATTCCGACCTTGCCGCGTTCGCGGCCGGCTGGCGGCGCGGCCGCGACAGCTTGCCGTCGCTGCGGCTCGCCAATCTTGCGGAGCTGCGTCATCCGCTCTCGGTCGACACCTATATCGAACGCACGCTGTCGCAGGTGCGTGGCATCCTGGTGCGGCTGATCGGCGGTGAGTCCTACTGGCCGTATGGTCTCGCGGCGCTCCAGCAACTTGCCAAGGACCGTAACATCGTGCTGGCCGTGCTGCCGGCCGATGGCCGCGACGATACGCGGCTGGACGCGTATTCGACCTTGCCGGTGTCGACGCTGCGCCGGCTCAAGGTGCTCTGCGACACCGGCGGCCCGGTCGCGGCGCAAGCTGCGATCGCGCAGCTCGCGCTGGCCTCGGGCCTCTATGCCGGGCCAGTTGTCGGCGAGATGACCGTGCCTGAGATGGGGTTCTACGATCCCGCGCGTGGCGTCATTGCTGCGCCGGTGGGCGGCGAGGGGAAGCCTCGCGCGCTGGTGACGTTCTATCGCTCCTATCTCACTGCTGCGGACACCGGCCCGGTCGATGCCTTGATCGCCGCGCTGCGCGAGAAGGGCTTTGACGCTTATGGTGTCTTCGTCACCTCGCTGAAGGCCGCGGGCGTTGCCGATTGGCTGCGCGCGCATCTCGCGCAAGATTCTCCGGCCGCGATCGTCAATGCGACGGCGTTCTCGGCAATGGGCGATGACGGCACGACGCCGTTCGATACCGCATCATGTCCGGTGTTCCAGGTCGCGCTCTCGACGGCGCGGCGTGAGGACTGGGCCACCTCGCTCCGTGGTCTGTCGCCCGGCGATCTCGCGATGCATGTGGTGCTGCCCGAGGTCGACGGTCGCCTGTTCGCGGGCGTGGTGAGCTTCAAATCCGCTGGGATGCGCGATCCCGATCTGCAATTCTCGCATCTTGTCCATCGCGCGGATGAGGAGCGGGTGCAGGTCATCGCCGCACGCGTTGCCGCCTGGCGGCGGCTCGCGGAGACGCCGGCCGCCAGGAAGCGTCTGGCGATCGTGCTCTCGAACTATCCGGGACGTCCGCACCAGATCGCGCATGCGGTCGGTCTCGATGCGCTGGCCTCGGTCGAGGCCTTGCTGTCCGATCTCGCGGAGGCCGGCTTCGATGTTGCGCCGGTCGATGCGCTCGGCGAGACGCTGCTGAGGCAGCAGCTTACCTGGAGCGTCGCTGAGTACCGTGCTGCGCTCTTGCGGATGCCGCAAGTCTTGCAGGATGATCTCGCACAAGCCTGGGGCGCGCCGGAGGATGATCCGAGCTGTCGCGACGGCGCGCTTCATTTTGCCGCCATTGCTTGCGGCGCGTCGATCATCGCGGTCCAGCCCGAGCGCGGCGATGCAACGACGCGCGATGCCGACTATCACGATCTCGCCCGCACGCCGCGCCACGCCTATGTCGCGTTCTATCTCTGGCTCAGGGAGCAGGGCATCAAAGCCGTCGTGCACATGGGCGCGCACGGCACGCTGGAATGGCTGCCCGGCAAATCCGTGGCGCTGTCGCAGGCATGCTGGCCCGAGGCCCTGATCGGCGATCTCCCCGTCATCTATCCCTTCATCGTCAATGATCCCGGAGAGGCCGCGCAGGCCAAGCGGCGCATCGCTGCCGTCACGATCGGCCATCTGCCGCCACCGCTTGCGGCATCCGTCGTGCCGGAAGGCCTGCGCCGGCTCGAACGTCTGCTCGACGAATATTCGACTGCCGATGGTCTTGATCCCGCGCGCCGCCAGCGTCTGATCTCAGCGATCCGCGACGAGGCGCGCGCGGCGGGTCTCGAAGACGATCTCGGCCTCGATGCATCGGCCGCACCAGCCGAAGCCATTCCGCGGATCGATCGCTTCGTCTGCGATCTCAAGGAAAGCCAGTTCGGTGACGGCCTGCACGTGTTCGGCCGCGGCGCCTGCGGCGGAGCGGAGCGGGAGGCGCTGCAGGCGGCGCTTGCAGGCAAGCGCGTTGCGCCGGGGCCGTCGGGCTCACCCTATCGTGGGCGCCAGGACGTGCTGCCCACCGGGCGCAATCTCTTCGCCGTCGATCCACGCGCGGTGCCGACGCCGTCGGCCCATGCGCAAGGCATCAAGCTCGCCGAAGAGCTGCTGCGCCGTCACTTGCAGGATCATGGCGACTGGCCGAAGGGGCTCGTGGTCGATCTCTGGGGGTCGGCGACGATGCGCACCGCGGGCGAGGAGTTCGCCATGGCGCTGCATCTGGCCGGCCTCGCGCCGCGCTGGGACCACGCCTCCGGCCGCGTCACCGGTTACGACATCATCGCGCCGGCCGAGCTCGGCCGCCCCCGCATCGACGTGACACTTCGCGTGTCCGGCCTGTTCCGCGATGTCTTTTCGGGTCTGGCGCAATTGTTCGAGGCCGCGTCCGAGGCACTCGCAAGCCGCGACGAGGAGGGCGAGGAGAATCCCTATCGCCATCGGGCGTCACGCGTATTTGCGCCGCGGCCCGGACAATACGGCGTTGGCCTGTCGGCGATCCCGGATGCCTTCACGCCCGAGACGCGTGATGCCGCCGGGGAAGCCTGGCTGTCGGCATCGTCCTGGGCGTTCTCGGCGGATGGCGCGATCAAGCCCGATCGTGCCGGCATCGAGGCGCGGCTTGCGTCTGCGGATGCCTTCGTTCACGTCCAGGATCTGCCGGAGACCGATCTTCTGCTCGCTGCCGACTATGCCGCGCATGAAGCCGGCGTCGCCGCAGCTGCGGCACATCTCGGTGCGAGCGGACCATCGCTCTATCACATTGACACGACTCGCCCCGAGGAGCCGCATGCGCGCACGCTGACGGAAGAGATCTCGCGCGTCGTCCGCGCGCGCGCGGCCAACCCGGCCTGGATCGCCGGCATGATGCGCCACGGCTTTCGCGGCGCGGCCGAGATCACCGCGACGCTCGAGCACATGGCCGCCTTCGCGCATCTTGCCGGCGCCGTGCCGCCGCATCTGTTCGATCTCTACTATGATGCGACGCTCGGCAATGACGATGTCCGCGCGTTCATGGCACGCGAGAATCCGACGGCGCTCGTCGCAATGGAGACGTGCTTCACGCGGTTGCATGAGGCCTCGCTCTGGCAGACGCGCCGTAATTCGATCGCCGCTGCGCTGAAGGAGGCGTCATGAGCGCTTCCGCGATCAAGGGCTGGTGTCCCGGCGCGCTGCGGCCGATGCGATCGGGCGACGGGCTGGTGGTGCGCGTGCGTCCGTTCGGTGGACGCCTTGAAGCGGCACAGATTTCCGGCCTTGCCGGGCTGGCCGAACGCTTCGGCAGTGGTCTCATCGACGTGACGAGCCGCGCCAATCTCCAGATCAGAGGTGTCAGCGACGAAAGCCACGGCCCGCTGCTCGATGGCCTTGCGCGACTGGCGCTGCTCGATCCCGACGTCGATACCGAATCCCGGCGCAACATCCTGGTGACGCCGTTCTGGAACGAGGGCGACGACACGCAGGCACTCGCCGCCGAGCTTGAGGAGGCGCTTGCCGACAGCGCGCTCAAATTGCCCACAAAATTCGGCTTCGCGATCGATGACGGGACCTCGCGCGTGCTGGCCGGCGATTCCGCCGACGTGCGCATCGAGCGCGATCGCAGCGGCCGGCTCCTGGTCCGCGCGGATGGTGCGAGGCTCGGTCGCTCCGTCGGGCGCGGAGGCGCCGTGAGCACGGCGCTGGCGATCGCAAACTGGTTCATAACGTCCGGCGGCGTCAGCGGCGGGCGAGGGCGCATGGCGGCCCACATCGCTTCCGGTGCGGCATTGCCCGGGACCTTGCGCGGCGAGACCGAACCGGCCCTCGTGATGGCCGCGCTGCGGCCCGGACATTATCCGCAGGGCGCCATGGTCGGGGTTGCGTTCGGGCAGATGCTGCATTCAACGCTGCATCAATTCGCGGGTTGCGGACATGCCCTGCGCATGACGCCATGGCGGATGGTTCTGAGCGAGGGCAAGCGTGCGATGCCGAAGGGGGCGGGTCTCATTACGGAGCCGTACGATCCCGCGCTACGCGTCATCGCCTGTAGCGGTGCGCCGCGCTGCCGCGAGGCGCATGCCGATACCCGCGCGCTCGCCGCTGCGCTCGCGCCACGCATTGCAGCCGATACGCGGCTTCACGTCTCCGGCTGCGCCAAGGGCTGCGCGCATTCCGGCGCCGCCGCTGTGACGCTGGTTGCGACCCGCACCGGATTCGATCTCGTCCGCGGTGGATCGACCCGCGATGAGCCCGCTCTGCGCGGCCTGAACGGTGATGACATCGTCAGCGATCCCTCCATCCTGGTCGGAGGGCACTGATGCCCTACACTTACGAGACCGACGGTGCGGCGATCTACCGGCAATCCTTTGCGATCATCCGCGCCGAGGCCGATCTTGCGCGCTTCACGCCGGACGAGGAGCAGGTCGTGGTGCGGATGATCCATGCCGCCGGCATGGTCGGCCTGGAGGCGCATATCCGCTTCACGCCCGGCATGGCGGCCGCTGCGCGCACAGCATTGCAGAAGGGAGCGCCGATCCTGTGCGACGCGCGCATGGTCTCCGAAGGCATTACGCGCGCGAGACTGCCCGCAGCCAACGCCGTGATCTGCACGCTCGGCGATGCCGCCGTTCCCGCACTCGCGCAATCCATGCGCAACACCCGCTCGGCGGCAGCGCTGGAGCTGTGGCGGCCGCATCTGGGCGGCGCGATCGTCGCCATCGGCAACGCGCCGACCGCGCTGTTTCATCTGCTCAACATGCTGGAGGACCGCGACTGCCCGCGGCCCGCGGCGATCATCGGCTGTCCCGTCGGCTTCGTCGGCGCCGCCGAATCCAAGGCCGCGCTGATGGCCGATCCGCCGGTGCCGGCGCTGACGGTTGAAGGCCGCCTCGGCGGCTCCGCGATCACGGTGGCCGCTGTCAACGCGCTGGCGAGCCGGAGCGAATAGTCATGGGGCGCATCATCTGCTGCGGTCTCGGCCCCGGCGATCCTGATTTGATGAGCGTGCGCGCCGATCGAACGGTGCGCGCCGCCAAGCACGTCGCCTATTTTCGCAAGAAGGGACGCCCCGGCCAGGCGCGCCGCATTGTCGAGGGCATGCTGGCTGCCGACGTCACCGAATATCCCATGGAATATCCGGTCACGACTGAGATCGCCTTCGACAGCCCTGAATACGTGCAGCTGCTCGCCGGCTTCTACGACGAATGGGCCGAGCGCCTGGCGCGGCTTTCGCGCGCGGTCGACGTCGTCGTGCTCTGCGAGGGCGATCCTTACTTCTACGGCTCGTTCATGCATCTGCACACGCGCCTGCAAGGCCGCGTCGAGATCGAAGTGATCGCGGGGATTCCCGGCATGGTCGGCTGCTGGAACGGCGTCGGCCAGCCGATCGCGCTCGGCGACGACGTCACGACGGTGCTGATGGGAACGCTTGCCGAAGACGAGCTCGAACGGCGCATGCGTGATTCCGATGCGCTCGTCATCATGAAGACCGGGCGCAATCTCGCAAAGGTGCGCCGCGCGCTCGCGTCGGCCGGCCGACTGGATGATGCCTGGCTGGTCGAGCGCGGCACCATGCCGGGTGAGCGCGTTACGCGGCTCGCAGAGATCGATGCCGCCGACTGTCCTTATTTCGCGATAGTGCTGGTGCACGGCAAGGGCCGGCATCTGGACGCCGCCGAATGACGGGCACGCTGACCATCGCAGGCCTTGGCCCTGGCAGCGACGCGCTGGTGACGCCGGAAGTCTCCGCCGCGCTTGCGTCTGCGACCGACATTTTGGGTTACGCGCCCTATGTCGCGCGCGTGTCGCCGCGAGCAGGGCTCACCCTGCGCCCGTCGGACAATCGCGAAGAGCTGCATCGCGCGAGCGAAGCCCTGCGGCTTGCCGCCGAAGGTGGCCAGGTCGTCGTCGTCTCCTCCGGTGATCCCGGCGTCTTCGCGATGGCCTCTGCCGTGTTCGAGGCGCTCGAGCAGGCACCGCAATGGCGGGACCTGCCGATCCGCGTGCTGCCCGGCATCACCGCGATGCTGGCGGCGGCTGCCCGCGCCGGCGCGCCGCTCGGCCATGATTTCTGCGCGATCAATCTCTCCGACAATCTGAAGCCTTGGGCCGTGATCGAGAAGCGCCTGCGGCTCGCCGCGGAAGCCGATTTTGCCATCGCGATGTACAATCCGCGCTCAGCCAGCCGGCCGGAAGGATTTGGCCGCGCGCTTGCGGTGCTTCGAGAGGCCGGCTGCGGCGAGCGGCTCGTGATCTTCGCGCGCGCGATCAGTACGCCCGATGAAAAGATCGAAACCGTCACGCTGAACGAAGTGGCGCCCGAAATGGCCGACATGCGCACGCTGGTGATCGTCGGCAATTCGCAGACGCGGCGCGTCGGCCGCTGGATCTATGCGCCGAGGCAGGTGCGATGACTGAGCCACTGCATGATCTCAGCTACGCTCTCGACCCGCTGACGTTCGGGCAGCTCTGGCCGCGAGATCATGATCACGGGCAGGCCGAGCATGCGGGCCGCGTCGATCTTGGCGCGCGCACCGTCGCCGCCGGAATTGCGGGCGACAATGCACATGATGCCGCGCATGCGCATCATCTCCAATTCGCCGTCGAGGGTGAACGGCCCGCGCGACACGATTACGTCGGCCGGAAAAGGCAGGGTCGTTTCGGGTGGATCGACGAAGCGGAGCGTGTAGGTGTGCTGCGGTTTCATCACGAATGGCGCGATGTGCTGGCGGCCGATGGCGAGGAACACTTTTGTCGGTTCCTTGGGCAGCGCGGCGACGGCGGCATTGACGTCGACGACCTCGATCCAGTCGTCGCCAGGCGCTTTGCTCCAAGGCGCGCGCTCCAGCGCAATCAACGGAGTGCCCGTCTCCGCGCATGCCGCGACCGCGTTGCGGCTCATCTCGGCGGCGAAGGGATGCGTCGCGTCGATCACATGCGTGATGGCCTCGCGACGAATGTAGTCGGCAAGCCCGCTCACCCCGCCGAATCCGCCGATGCGTATCGGCAGCGGCTGATCGGCGGGCGCGCGGGTGCGGCCGCCATAGGAATAGATAGCCTGGATGCCGGCGCGCGCGACCGCCGCGGCGAGCAGGCTCGCATCGCTCGTTCCGCCCAGAATGAGGGCGCGTGTCATGGCTGATCCCTGGCTGACCATCATCGGTATCGGCGAAGATGGCCTTGTCGGCCTCTCGGAGGCAAGCCGAAAGGCGCTTGCCAAGGCAGAAACCGTCTTCGGCGGCGAGCGTCATCTTGCGCTCGCGGAAGTTGGCAGCCGCGGCCGTCCGTGGCCGGTGCCGTTCGATGCGGACATCGTGCTGAGCTGCCGCGACCGGCCGACCGCGGTGCTCGCCTCCGGTGATCCGTTCTGGCATGGCGCCGGGGCGGGCCTGGTCGAGAAGCTCGGTAGCGACGAGTGGATCGCGCACCCCGCGCCATCGACCTTCTCGCTCGCCGCCGCACGGCTCGGCTGGCGGCTCGAGTCGGTTGTGTGTCTTGGGCTTCATGCCGCGCCATTCGAGCGTCTGGTGCCGCATCTGGCACGAGATGCGCGCATCATTTGCCTCGTGCGCAACGGGAAGGCGGCAGATGATCTCGCGAAATGGCTGACGGAACGCGGATGGGGCGCTTCAATCCTGTGGACTCTTGCTGCGCTTGGCGGCCCACGGGAATACATTGACCAGCATCGCGCCGATCTCTTTGCTGATGATATTGCTGGAAATCTGGTTGCGGTGGCGGTGCTGGCGAGGGGGACGCAGGGCATGCCCCGCAGTTCGGGCTTGTCGGACGATCTCTTTGTCCATGACGGCCAGATCACCAAGCGGCCGGTGCGCGCGCTGGCGCTGTCGGCCTTGGCGCCGCGTCCCGGTGAGCGGCTGTGGGATGTCGGCGCGGGTTCGGGTTCGATCTCCATCGAGTGGGCGCTGTGCGGCGGGACGGCGATCGCGATCGAAGCGCGCGAGGATCGCGCCGCGAATATCCGCAGCAATGCGACGGCGTTCGGGCTGGCGCATCGGATCACCGTCGTCACGGGGAATGCGCCCGAAGCTCTGGCTGCGCTGGAAGCGCCCGATGCGGTCTTCATCGGCGGCGGTTTCGACGCCGCGATGTTCGATGCCATCTGGCCCCGGCTCGCGCCGGGTACGCGGCTTGTTGCACATTCAGTCACGCTGGAGACGGAGGCGCTGCTCGGCGAGCTGCAGCAGCACCACGGCGGCGAGTTGATGCGCATCGAGATCGCGCATGCCGGCCCGCTTGGCCGCTACCGCTCCTGGGAGGCGGCACGTCCGGTGGTGCAGTGGAGTGTGGTCCGATGAAAGTTGCCGGGCTCGGATTCAAGCGCGACGCTACGCTGGCTTCGCTGCGTGAGGCGCTGCTGGCGGCCGGCGGTTTTGAAGGCCTTTCTGCCGTGGCGACCGTCAGCGACAAGGCGGATGCGGAAGCACTGAAGCAGCTCGCGCGCGAATGCGGTGTGCCGATCAGGGCTATCCCGGCCGAATTGCTGGCCGGCATCGACACGCCGACGCAGTCGAAGCTTGTTGCCAAAAAGTTCGGCACGGGATCAGTCGCTGAAGCGGCGGCGCTCGCAGCGGCCGGCCCTCGTGCGCGGCTGATTGCGACGCGGGCGGTCTCGCAGGATCGCACCGCGACCGCGGCGATCGCTGAAGGAGACGGCGCATGACAGTGCATTTCATCGGCGCGGGACCGGGCGCTGCCGACCTCCTGACGCTGCGCGGACGCGATCTGATCGCCGCTTCTCCGGTCTGCCTCTATGCCGGCTCGCTGGTGCCGGAGGGCGTGCTGGCGCATTGCCCGACCGGTGCGCGGATCGTCAACACCGCGCCGCTGTCGCTCGACGAGATCATCGCCGAGATCGCCGCTGCGCATGCGGACCGCAAAGATGTCGCGCGGCTGCATTCCGGTGATCTCTCGATCTGGTCGGCGATGGGCGAACAGCTCCGCCGCCTGCGCGCGCTCGGCATTCCCTATTCGGTGACGCCGGGCGTTCCGTCGTTCTCGGCTGCTGCAGCGGCACTGGAGGCCGAGCTGACGCTGCCTGGTCTCGCTCAGACCGTGGTGCTGACGCGCACGCCGGGCCGTGCCAGCGCGATGCCTGAGGGCGAGAAGCTTGCTGCGTTCGCTGCCACCGGCGCGGTGCTCGCGATCCACCTGTCGATCCATCTGCTCGATAAGGTCATCGCCGAGCTCACGCCGCATTACGGCGCGGACTGTCCGGTCGCCATCGTCTGGCGCGCGAGCTGGCCGGACCAGCGCATCGTGCGCGCGACGCTCGCAACGCTCGATGCGGCTGTGGGCGGCGAAATGGAACGCACCGCGCTGATCCTGGTCGGCCGGACGCTTGGCGCCGCGGATTTTGACGAGAGCCGTCTCTATGCCGCCGATTATGATCGCCGCTATCGGCCGGTCGGCGCCGAGCCACGCTTTCCGGAGGGGTCGTGATGGCGGCAGGCCTCGTCATCTCCGCGCCGGCCTCCGGCGTCGGCAAGACCACGCTGACGCTGGCGCTCGCGCGCGCCTGGCGCAATCGCGGATTGAACGTGCAGTGCTTCAAGAGCGGGCCCGACTACATCGATCCCGCCTTCCACGCCGCCGCCACGGGACGCGCCTCCGTCAATATCGATAGCTGGGCGATGGACCGCGCAGAAATCGCGCATCTCGTCAGCCGCGGCGCGAATGCCGATGTCGTGCTCGCCGAGGGTTCGATGGGCCTGTTCGACGGTGTCGCCGCACGCGGCGTCTCCGGCACTGGTGCGACCGCCGACATCGCGGAGATGCTGGGCTGGCCGGTGCTGCTGGTGATCGATCCCTCTGGCCAAGCGCAGACCGCGGCGGCGATCGCCGCGGGTCTTCGTGATTATCGCGCTGGCGTGCGCCTCGCAGGCGTCGTGCTCAATCGCGTCGCCAGCCCGCGCCACGAAGATCTCGTGCGGCGCGCGCTGAACAATGCCGGCATCGCCGTGTTCGGCGCGCTGCCGCGCCATGCCGAGATCAGCCTGCCGAAGCGCCATCTCGGCCTGGTGCAGGCCGAGGAGCAGGTCGAGATCGGCAAGCTGATCGACGAGGCCGCGCGCTTCGTCGCCGAGCATGTCGATCTCGAGGCGGTGCTGCGAGCGGCAGCCAGCTGGTCGCCGCAATCCGGGGAGAACGGCCTGAACGTGACGCCGCCGGGCCAACGCATCGCGCTGGCCCGCGATGCGGCGTTCTCTTTCGTGTATCCGCATATGCTGGAAGCCTGGCGCGCGGCCGGCGCCGAGATCTCGACATTTTCGCCGTTGGCCGATGAAGCGCCTGACGCAAGCGCCGATGTCTGCTGGCTGCCAGGCGGCTATCCCGAGCTTCATGCCGGCAAGATTGCGGCTAGTGCACGCTTTCGCGACGGCTTGCGCGCCTTTGCTGAGACGCGCCCCGTGCACGGCGAATGCGGAGGCTATATGGTGTTGGGAATCGCTTTGACCGACGCCGACGGCGTGCGCCATGAGATGGCGGGGTTGCTCGGCCTGGAGACCAGCTTTGCCAAGCGCCGCATGCATCTGGGCTATCGTCTCGCCGAACTGGCCGCACCGATGCCGGGGCATCAGGTCGGCGCACGCCTGCGCGGCCACGAGTTCCATTATTCGACAATCATCGCCCAGCCGGACACGCCGCTGGCCGTGGTTCACGATGCAACCGGCACGGTCATTGCCGAGACCGGCTCGCGGCGGGGCCAAGCCACCGGCACGTTCTTCCATCTGATCGCGGAGGACCGGTGAGCGGTTTTGTTTCTTTCGTCTCCGCCGGCCCCGGCGACCCAGAACTCCTCACGGTGAAGGGGACTGCGCGGCTGCGTGAGGCCGACGTCGTGCTCTATGACGATCTTGCCTCCGGCGCGATCCTCGATCTCGCCCGTCCCGGCGCCAATCTCGTCGCGGTGGGGAAACGGGCAGGGCGGCCCTCGACCAAGCAGCACCATGTCAACCGCCTGCTCGTCGATTATGCCGCAACCGGCGCGCGGGTGGTGCGGCTGAAGTCGGGCGACGCCGGAATTTTCGGCCGCCTCGAGGAGGAGCTGGAGACGCTGCGCGAGGCCGGCATCGGCTACGAGATCATTCCCGGCGTCACCTCCGCCTGCGTTGCCGCCGCGCAAGCCGGCATCCCCCTGACCCGGCGCCACACCTCGCGGCGGGTGCAGTTCGTGACCGGGGCCGACGTCACCGGCGAACTGCCGCCAAACCTGAATTGGGCGGCGCTGGCAGATCCCGAGGCAACCACCGTGGTTTACATGGGCCGGCGCACCTTTCCGGCGCTTGCCGCAAAATTGATCGACCATGGCCTCGCCGCAGATACGCCGGCGCTGTTTGCGGAATCACTCGGCCGTTCCGACGAGCGGCTGGTCCGCACCACGATTGCCGAGCTCGCCGAGCAGCTTGCGCGGGGCGGCGCCGCCTCGACGGCCGCCGTCATCCTGTTCGGCGCCCTGGCGGGAGACGATCCGTCATGATGGCCGCCGTCGCCCTTCGCCCCTTGACGCCCGGCTCGCGAAAGAGGCACACAGGAGAGGCATGGTGCTCGACGCGGCGCAAAGCGCCGGAGCATAATCGGGAATGGGGATGGGCGGACCCAGTTGCGGCGTCCAAAACCCCAGCCGCCCCCGCGACTGTAAGCGGTGAGGGGCTCCGATCAGCCACTGGGCCGCAAGGCACGGGAAGGCCGGAGAACCCCAGTGAACCGCGAGCCAGGAGACCGGCCCTGCACGATTTGAGGCCAAGGCCGTCGGGTGTGACGGCAGGAAGGATCTGAACCATGCATATCGAACCAGGGATCGTGACGGGCGCCAAGCTCGTGCTGAGTTACGCAACCGGCATCGCCGCAGGTGGTGTTGCCTTGAAACTCGCGGTCGAGACCGTGCGCGAGCAGGGTATTGGCTCGCTCGCGACGCGCACGCTCGCCACCACCGGCCTCGTCTTCACTTTCTTCCAAGTGCTGCCGCACTTCCCGGTCGGCGTCTCCGAGGTGCACTTCATCCTGGGCTCGACCTTGTTCCTGCTGTTCGGTGCTGCGCCCGCCGCCTTCGGCCTTGCGTTCGGCCTGCTGCTCCAGGGCGTCTTCTTCGTGCCGACCGACCTGCCGCAATATGGCATGAACGTCACCACGCTCCTGGTGCCGCTGTTCGCGATCCAGGCGCTGGCGACGCGGATCATTCCGCGCAACACGGCTTACGTCGATCTGCAATACCGCCAGGCGCTGGCGCTCTCGACCGCCTATCAGTCCGGCATCGTCGCCTGGGTGGCGTTCTGGGCCCTCTATGGCTCCGGCTTCGGCGCGACCAACCTCGCCAACATCGCGACGTTTGCGGCATCCTATGCGCTGGTCATCGTGATCGAGCCGCTCGCCGATCTCGCCGTGCTGGCGCTGGCGAAGTCGCTGCGTGGCGTCACCGCGCCCGGCCTCGTCACGCCGCGCCTGCATAACGCCGCTTAAGAGACAAGCGAACGGGCGGCCGGCGCGGCCGCCCTTCGCGCTCGCGATGCTCACGCTCTCCCTGATAGGCGTCGGTTGCGGCGATCCCGGGCAGCTCACGCGCGCCGCGATCCAAGCTATCAACGCCGCCGATCTCGTCCTGATCCCGCGCAAGGGGACGGCGAAATCCGATCTTGCGGATCTGCGGCGGACGATCTGCGCGGACGCGCTCACCAGCGCGAGCACCCGCATCGCCGAGTTCGACTTGCCAGTGCGTGACGCGACTGAGGCGGACTACCGCAAGGGCGTGGACGATTGGCACGATGCCGTGGCCGCGACCTGGTCGCGAACGATCGCAAATCATCTCGCCGGCGAGGGCAAGGTTGCGCTGCTGATCTGGGGCGATCCTTCGCTCTACGACTCCTCGCTACGCATCGCGCGGCGGCTCGATCCCTTGCCTGATATCGAGGTCGTGCCCGGCATCACCTCAATCCAGGCGCTGTGCGCCGTGCATGCGCTGCCGCTCAATGACATCGGCGAGCCGTTCCTGGTCACGACGGGGCGGCGTTTGCGCGAAGGCGGCTGGCCGCAGGGCGTCGATACCGTGGTGGTGATGCTCGACGGCGGCACGGCGTTCCAGTCGCTCGATCCGGCTGGGCTTCAGATCTGGTGGGGCGCCTATCTTGGCATGCCCGATCAGATCGTCATGTCCGGCGCGCTGGCCGAAGTGGGCTCGCGTATTGTCGCAATGCGGCAGGAAGCGCGCGAGCGGCATGGCTGGATCATGGACAGCTACATTCTCAAGCGCACGCGTTAAGCGAGGCAGCATGCTCCCCGAATGGATCTACCAACAGTGTCCCGAGATCTCCGCGCATCATCGCGAGGCAGCCATCGCGCGTCAGGCGCAACTGACAAAGCCGACCGGCGCGCTTGGCCGGCTCGAGCAACTCGCGATCGAGCTTGCGGGCCTGCAAGCGACGGAATCTCCTCGCGCCGCGCGCGTGCCGATCATCGTCTTCGCCGGTGATCACGGCATCGTCGCGCAGGGCGTGTCGGCCTATCCGCAAGCGGTCACCATCGCGATGATGGCGAATTTTGCCTCTGGCGGCGCCGCGATCTCGGTGCTGGCGCGTGAGCTTGGCTCCAGCCTGGAGGTGGTCGACGCCGGCACGCTGGCGCAGGAGGAGATGGCGGGCGTCGTCACCGACAAGCCGCGCTCTGGCACGCGCGACTTCAGCGTGGAAGCTGCGCTCGAACCTGCGGAACTGGCATTCGCGTTTGAGGCCGGTCAGCGCGCGGTTGCGCGCGCAGCAGCCAATCAGCCCGATCTGCTGATCTTCGGCGAGATGGGCATCGGCAATACCACGACCTCGGCAGCGATCGCGGCGAGCCTGCTCGGCATCAGCGCCGAGGAGATCGCCGGCACCGGCACCGGTATCGATGCGGCCGGCCGTGCGCACAAAGCGCGGGTGATCGATGCCGCGATTGCGCGCCATGGCATTGCAGGGGCTTCGCCCGAAAACATCCTATGCGCGGTCGGCGGCCTCGAGATCGCGGCGATCTCAGGCGCGATCATTGCAGCTGCGCAGCGCCGCATCCCTGTATTGATCGACGGCTTCATCGTGTCGGTGGCGGCGCTGGCGGCGGTGCGGATCAACCCGTCCTGCCGGCCGTTCCTGCTGCCGTCGCATCAATCGGCGGAGCAGGGGCATCGGCTGGTGCTGCGTGCGCTGAACGTGCAGCCGCTGATCAGCCTCGATCTCCGGCTCGGCGAAGGCTCCGGCGCCGCGATCGCGCTGCCTCTGGTGCGGTCGGCTTGCGCGCTCCACAACGGCATGGCGACATTTGCGCAGGCCAATGTGCCGGACCGTCCGGCCTGATCCGGCTCAGGCCATGCGCTGATTGACGGAAACGACGCGCCACCCGGTCGCGAGCCGGTCGATCCGGGTGAGCGACAGCGGATCGATCACGAAGCGCAAGGCGGCGTGCGGTGTCAGATCCAGCGCGATGCAGAGCGCAGCGCGGATCGTGCCGGAATGCACGACGAGCGCTGCGGAGCCCGCGCCGATCCGCGAGAGCCCAAGCCGGACGCGCGTGACCTGATCCTCAAAGCTCTCGCCGCCCGGCGGACGTCCGCGCGCCGGATCGCTCCAGAATTGCGCATAGGCCTCGTCGCCAGCCGCGCCGATCTCGTCATGCCGACGGCCGGTCCATGCGCCAAAATCCTGTTCGCTGAATTCGGGCATCAGCTCGGGCGCGAGCCCCAGCGCCTGCGCGGTCTCGACCGTGCGCCGCGACGGGCTGGCATAGCTCGCTGCGCCTCGCGGCAGGCGCTGCCGCAGGGCCTGCAGTTGCGCGCGATCGCCGAGATCGGCCGGCGCATCAGCCGCATGGATCGTCCCCACGACGCCGTCGACCGGTGCATGCCGTATCAGCCAGAGGAAGGTCTCGCCTTCCATGCTCATCTCCGAGGAAGTTGGTTGCTGTGGCAATAGCGCCGCAGCTTGCACATTGACTCTGTCTTGATCGTAATCCTAGATGGCTTCGACGGTTTCCCCGAGAGGGGATGAAAAGGGAATGCGGTGCGGGGAATTTGTCCCCAATGCCGCGGCTGCCCCCGCAACTGTAAGCGGTGAATCCTTCGTCAGAAGCCACTGGGTCCTCGGTCCCGGGAAGGCGACGAAGCGGTCACGACCCGCGAGCCAGGAGACCTGCCGTCAGCCGTGGTCACACGCGAAGATGTCGGTCGGGGAGTACAGACATTCGGCTTCATCGGACGGCTGACAGGCCCAGGGTGAGACCTCGTTCGCTGTGACGTGCCACTGACGTCATACCGAGGTTTCGAACCGTGTCTTCCATCCGCATTGTACGACCGCGCCGCTTCCTGCTTGCCTCCGCAGCTCTTGCGTCACTAGCCGCCGCCGATGTATCTGCCGCGCTGGCGCAGCAGGCCGGCGAACCCCTGCCGCCGGTCGAGGTGTCGCCGGCGCAATCCCGCAAGCAGGCCAAGCCGGCGGGCCGCGAGGCGCAGAGCGCCCGCCGTGCAGCTGCACGCAGACCGGCGGCCGCATCCGCAGCGCCCAAGCCTGTCGTGCCAGCCGCTGCGGCAGCAACGCCGCTCAACAGCAATGCGGTCGCCGAAAGCGCCTCGCGGCTCGGCCTCACCGTGCGCGAGACGCCGGCGACCGTCGAGGTGATCTCGGCGGCGACGATGCGCGAGCAGGGCTATCGCACCGTATCGGAGGTGGCGCAGGGCGCAGTCGGTGTCACCTCCGGCGACAACCCGGCTGAACCTTCGGCCTTCTCCATGCGCGGCTTCACCAACAGCCAGATCAACACGCTCTACAACGGCATTAAGATCGGTCCGCAGAACATGACCTCGCGGATCGCAGATACCGCCAATCTGGAGGCGGTGGAATTCCTGAAAGGTCCGGCCTCGCTGATCTCGGGCGAGGGCGCCGCCGGCGGTGCCATCAACTTCGTCACCAAGCAGCCGCATACCGGACCGATCCGGAATGAAGCTGATTTTTCCTGGGATTCCCTGAACTCGTTCCGCGTTCACTATGGTTCGGGCGGCAGCACCAACGTGCAGGGGCTGGACTACCGCTTCGACCTCAGCCGTTCCACGCTCAACGGCTTTGCCGACGATACCAATGTCAAGACGTTCGACACGTACGGCCAGCTCAATTACCGCATCTCCGACAGTCTCAAGATCTGGGGCGCGATCGAGTACCGGGAGGATCGTTCCAAAGCCTATTGGGGCGCGCCGCTGGTGCCGATCGCCTTCAGCGGCTCGCACGCGACGAGCGGCATCGTCTCCGGCAATTACGTCTCGAACTACAACGGAACCAATCTCGGTGCCGTCACCATCGATGATCGTACCTTCAACACCAACTACAACGTCCTCGACAACCGCAACGTCGCGCAAGAGGTGTGGCTGCGCGGCGGTTTCGAGCTGAAGCTGGCGCCCGATCTGACGCTGAAAAGCCAAGCCTATGGCTACGGCGCAGAGCGCACCTGGTTCAACAACGAGATCGAGGCGTTCAATTCCACGACGAACATGGTCAACCGTGAACGCTTCTATGTCGCGCACAGCCAGCGGCTGGTGGGCAATGTCACCGACCTGATCTGGGATGCGAACATCGCTGGCTTCGACAACCGGCTGGTCACGACTCTCTCGTCAAGCTATCTCGATTTCGTCAGGCCGGGCGCGGCGAACTTCCCTGGCGATTCCGTTTCGCTCGTCGATCCCAACCGCGGCTTTTACGGCCCGCTCACGATCCAGCAGCAAACCTCGCGCATCGACAACGAGGCGCTGTCGTTCGAGGACCGGCTGAAGCTGACACGGACCTTCGCTCTGATCGGCGGCCTGCGCGTCGAGCATATCGGGCTCGACCGCAACTCGACCGATAAGAACGGCCTGGAGAAGGCTGGCTTCCCGTTCACGAAAGACTGGGCGCCGGTGACGGGACGCATCGGCTATACCTGGGAGGCTGTTCCTGGCCTGACCTTCTTCAGCCAGTACGCCACCGGCGCCGACATCGCAGCCAACAACATCTTTCTGCTCGGGCCGACCCAGCCGCTCGACCTGACCACCGCGCGCACCTATGAGACCGGCGTCAAGCACCTGTTCTGGGACAACAGGGCGGAGTGGTCGTTTTCCGCCTACGACATCGTGCGCAAGAACGTCTATGCCGCAGCTGGCGGCATGCAGCTCAACATCGCCGGACGGCAGGAGTCGAAGGGCGTGGAGCTCGCGGGGGCCGTGCGCCCGATCGACCCCCTGCGTCTCTGGGGTAACATCGCCTATGTCGATGCGCGCTACGCCGACTACAACTTTGTCGGTGGCTCGTTCTCCGGCAATACGCCGCCGAACGTGCCGCGCATCGTGGCCAACGCCGGCGCATCCTGGCGCTTCTTCACGCCCTGGCCGGTGGAGCTCGGCATCACCGGCCGCCATGTCGGCGACCGTTACAACACCGATGCCAACGTGGTGACGATGAAGGCCTATACCGTCGCCGACGTCTATGCCTTCGTCGACATCCCCAAAACGGTGTTCAATGCGGTCGACCAGGTTCGCCTGACCTTTCGCGTCCGCAACATCACCGACAAGCGCTACGCAATCTGGGGTGATCCGTTCTATCCCGATCAGATCCTCCTGGGCGCGCCGCGCACCTATGAGATCTCGGCGGCGTTCAAATGGTGAGGCCGCGAGCATAAGATGAGCGCGATCGTCCTCTCGCACCGCTGGCTCGGGATCGCGTTCTGCCTGCTGTTCGCGATGTGGTTCGCGAGCGGAATCGTGATGCACTTCGTTCCGTTTCCGTCGCTGACGGAAGCGGAGCGATTTGCCGGACTCATGCCGGTGGATCGCGGAGAGAGGAGGATTTCGGTCGCGGACGCCGTTGCTGCGAGCGGGATCGTGGATGCCACGCGCGTTCGGCTGATCCAGCGGAGCGACGGCGCGGTCTACATCGTCTCGGGTCCATCGCATCAGCGCGCGATCCGTGCGGCCGACGGGAACGATGCGTCGGTGAAATCCGCTGATGTCGCACTGGCTATTGCGCAGGCTCATGCGCGCCAGCGCGAGATCAATGCCTCGCATGCGACGATTGTCGGCCGTGCGGATTACGATCAGTGGAGCGTGCCGAATGGCTTCGATCGTCATCGCCCGCTATTTCGCGTGGCCCTCGGCGATGCCGCGGGGGCGGAGGTCTATGTCTCGTCGCCGACCGGCGAGATCGTGCTTGATACGACGCGCAGCGAGCGCGGCTGGAATCTTGTCGGCAGCGTGCTGCACTGGATCTATCCGACCATCGTGCGCAGCAATTGGACCCTGTGGGACCGCGTGGTCTGGACCTTGTCGCTGCTGACGCTGATCGCGGCTGTGCTGGGTGCGGTGCTCGGGATCGTGCGGGTCAGGATTGGCAAGAGGCAAATCTCTACACCTTACCGTGGCTGGCATGCGCTGCATCACCTGATTGGCCTCGCGGCAACGGTCTTCGTGCTGACCTGGATCTTCAGCGGCTGGCTCTCGATGGATCACGGCCGGCTGTTCTCGCGCGGGCAGTTGACGCCGGCAGAGGCCGGCGTGGTGAACGCCGCGCCGGATTGGCGGGAGGCCCCATCGCTCGATCGGCAGCCAATATCTCCCGCGGCGCGCGAGGCGGAATGGTTCGCGTTTAACGGCCATGTCTATCGGCGCGATCGGGTTGCCCTCGGTGGTCAGACCTTGAGCATGAGAGGGGATGCGCTGCGCGATGGACTGGCGGGATTCCTTGATGTGCACGAGATTCAGGGACTAATGGGGCGCCTTACAGTCGGCTGCGGCCCATCGTCCGTCCTTCCTGATAGCGACGACTACCCCGCGCTATCCACAATGCCCGGTGCACCGGTCTACCGCTCGCGCTGTGATGGCGACCTCTGGTTCGACATCGACGGGGCCGATGGCAACGTGCTGCAAAGACTGGATCCGTCGCGGCGCGCCTACCGCTGGCTTTACAGCGCGTTGCACACGCTCGACTTCCCGGTCTTGCTGGCCCACCCGCGGCTGCGTGATGTCGTGATCATCAGCCTCTGTACGCTCGGGCTGACCTTCTCCGTCACCGGCATCGTCATCGGCTGGCGGCGCTTGCGGTCCTCGCTGGCAACTTGAATTGAGGCGCAACTGCGGCTCGATACGGTCGGGTCAGCAGATCAGCAATGCCTTGCCCCATCATCATTGACGCCTTTTCGCCGGCTGCCTTTCAGTGTAGCTCTGCGCTCACTCGAAACGGCGGCAGCAGCCCCGTCGGAGACCGAAAATCATGCAGGAGACCCCAAGGATGTACCCGAAAGTTCAGATGTTCATCGCCGGCGAGTGGACCGACGGCACGTCCGGCAAGTCGGAGGACATCCTCAATCCCGCCACCGGCCAGCCGATCGGCAAGACCCCGCACGCCTCGCGCGCCGATCTCGACCGCGCGCTGGAGGCGGCCAAGGCCGGCTTCGAGGTCTGGCGCAAGACCTCGCCGTTTGACCGCTACAAGCTGATGCGGAAAGCGGCCGACATCATCCGGTCGCGCGCCGCCGAGATCGCGCCGGTAATGACCATGGAGCAGGGCAAGCCGGTGGTCGAAGCGCAAGGCGAGACCATGCTGGCCGGCGACCTCATCGACTGGTTCTCAGAGGAGGCCCGCCGCGCCTATGGCCGCATCGTGCCGCCGCGGATGGGCAACGTCTCCCAGCTCGTGACCAAGGAGCCGGTCGGCCCGGTCGCCGCGTTCACACCCTGGAATTTCCCGATCAACCAGGCCGTGCGCAAGATCTCGGCCGCGCTCGCCGCCGGCTGCTCGATCATCGTCAAGGGCCCGGAAGAGACGCCGGCGAGCTGCATGGAGCTGGTGCGCGCCTATGCCGACGCGGGCATTCCCCCCGGTGTTGTCCAACTGGTGTTCGGCGTGCCGGCGGAAGTGTCGGAATATCTCATTCCGCATCCGATCATCCGCAAGATCAGCTTCACCGGCTCGACTGCGGTCGGCAAGCATCTGGCTGCGCTCGCCGGCCTGCACATGAAGCGCGTCACCATGGAGCTCGGCGGTCATGCGCCGGCGATCGTGTTCGCGGATGCCGATCTCGACAACGCTGCAAAAATTCTGTCGGCCAACAAATTCCGCAATGCGGGCCAGGTCTGCGTCTCGCCGACGCGTTTCCTCGTGCATGAAAGCGTCTACCAGCCCTTCGTCGACAAGTTCGTGGCGGCGGCCAGGAGCCTCAAGGTCGGCAATGGCCTCGACAAGGACACCCGTATGGGGCCGCTGGCCAACCCGCGCCGCGTCGACGCCATGGAGGGCTTGGTCTCCGACGCGGTCCAGCGCGGCGCCAAGGTGCAGGCCGGCGGCAAGCGTATCGGCAATGAAGGCTTCTTCTTCGAGCCGACCGTGCTGACCGACGTGCCGCGCGATGCGCGCATCATGAACGAGGAGCCGTTCGGACCTCTTGCGCCGATCACCTCGTTCCGCAGCTACGACGAGGTCGTGGCGGAAGCGAACCGTCTGCCTTACGGCCTTGCAGCCTATGCCTACACCACCTCGACCAAGACGATGCAGGCGATCGGCTCCGACATCGAGAGCGGCATGGTGTCGATCAACCACCATGGCCTCGCGCTGCCAGAAGTGCCGTTCGGCGGCATCAAGGATTCTGGTTACGGCTCCGAAGGCGGCCTCGAGGCGATCGAGGGCTACCTCAATACGAAGTTCGTCACCCAGGCGAGCGCGTAAGGATAGTGTACGGGTTAGCCTTGCGACTGTGCGAGGCGCAGTCTGCAAAGGCTAACCCCTGCGATCCTGTGCCCGCGCGGACAGCTTGACGGGGCACATCAGCGCGGCCGGTGGCCGTGACCGTCGCCACCGCAAGTCCCTTCACGGATGCATATAGCGTTGCCTGCATCCTTCTGGCGAGCGCTTAAGGAAACGAAAAGCTCCGGCAAGACATGCCGTGACAGCGATGCGCCGCGCTTGATCGCGGCAGCGTCTGCAAGGAGGCGCGAAGTCCCCCCAAATCGCCGCTGGCGAAGGCGCAGTTAGTGGCATACCATTTGCACGCCAACGGGCAGGTTTCACCTGCCCTTGGCCAATGATGGCCGGCATCACGGCGATAGTGGGAGGACTTCATGGATCGCAGGACCGTATTGAAGGGACTGGCTGGCGCGGGCAGCCTGGCGTTGACGGGTGGCCTCTCGGCCCCTGCGCTGTCGCAAGGCGCGGCGGCGCGCACGTTGCGCTTCGTGCCGCAAGCGAACCTCGCCAATTTCGATCCGATCTGGGGCACCCAATACGTCGTGCGCAATGCCGCCGCGATGGTCTGGGATACGCTCTATGGCATCGATTCCTCGCTCCAGCCCCAGCGGCAGATGGTCGAGTCCGAGGAGACCTCCGACGATGGCAAGATCTGGACATTCCGCTTAAGACCCGGCCTCAAGTTCCATGACGGCGAGCCGGTGCTGGCCAAGGACGTCGTTGCGAGCCTATCGCGCTGGGCCGCGCGCGATCCGATGGGGTTGATGATCATTGCGATCCAGCAGGAATTGACCGCTGTCGACGACCGCACGTTCAAATGGGTTTTGAAGCAGCCCTTCCCGAAAATGCTCTATGCGCTGGCCAAGAACAACGCGCCGTGCTCCTTCATCATGCCCGAGCGTATCGCCAAGACCGATCCTTTCAAGCAGATCACGGAATATGTCGGCTCCGGGCCGATGAAATTCGCCAAGGGCGAATGGGTGCCGGGCGCGAAGGCCGTGTTCGAGAAATTCGCCGACTACGTCCCGCGGCAGGAGAAGGCATCCTGGCTTGCCGGCGGCAAGCAGATCCTGATTGATCGCGTGGAATGGGTGGTGATGCCGGACCCGGCCACCGCTGCCGCGGCGTTGCAAAACGGCGAGGTCGACTGGTGGGAGAACCCGATCGCCGATCTCGTGCCCGTGCTGAAGAAGAACAAGAACATCAGCGTCGACATCGGCGATCCCCTCGGCAATATCGGCTCGTTCCGCATGAACCATTTGTTCGCGCCGTTCAACGACGTGCGGGCGCGGCGCGCGGTGCTGATGGCGCTCAGCCAGGAAGATTATATGCGCGCGATCGTCGGCGACGACACCGCGCTGTGGAAGTCGCTGCCGGGCTTCTTCACGCCCGATACGCCGCTCTACAGCGAACTGGGCGGTGAGATCCTCAAGGGCAAGCGCGATTTCGACGCGGCCAAGAAGTTGCTCGCCGAGAGCGGCTATTCCGGCCAGCCGGTGACGTGTCTGGTGGCGCAGGACCAGCCGATCACGAAGGCGCAAGGCGACGTCACCGCGGACCTCCTGAAACGGCTTGGCATGAATGTCGACTTCGTCGCGACCGATTGGGGCACGGTTGGCTCTCGCCGGGCGCAGAAGACGCCGCCGGGGCAGGGCGGCTGGAACATGTTCCACAGCTGGCATGCCGGCGCCGACTGCATCACGCCCGCCGCCTACACCGCCATTCGCGCCAATGGCGACAAGGCCTGGTTCGGCTGGCCCAATAGCCCGAATACCGAGAAGGAAATCACGGCCTGGTTCGAGGCCAAGAATCTCGAGGAAGAAAAGGCAGCGATCGGGCGAGTCAATAAGGCGGCGCTCGAGGATGTCGTCTATGCGCCGACAGGCTTCTTCTTGACCTATACGGCGTGGCGCAAGAACGTCTCCGGCATCACCAAGGGGCCGCTGCCGTTCTTCTGGGGCGTGTCGAAGTCCGCATGATCGTGCGCTGAAGCCAGATGCTCTCTTACATCCTCCGTCGCATCGTCGCGACCTTGCCGGTGATGGCGATCGTCGCGCTGTTCGTGTTCAGCCTGCTCTACATCGCGCCGGGTGATCCGGCCGTGGTGATCGCGGGCGACCAGGCGAGCCCGGAGGATGTGGAGCGCATTCGCCAGAGCCTCGGCCTCGACCGTCCCTTCCTGGTCCAGTTCGGAAGCTGGGTCTGGCGCATCCTGCACGGCGATCTCGGCACCTCGATCTTCACCAATCTGCCGGTGTCGGCGATGATCGGCCAGCGCCTCGGACCGACGCTGTCGCTGATGATCGTCACGCTCCTGCTCACGATCGTGGTCGCGGTGCCACTCGGGGTGGTGGCGGCTTGGAAGGCCGGCAGCCTGATCGACCGCGCCATCATGGGCTTTGCCGTCTTCGGCTTCTCGCTGCCGGTGTTCGTGGTCGGCTACATGCTCGCCTACGTCTTCGCGCTCGAATTGGAATGGCTTCCGGTGCAGGGCTATACGCCGCTCACGGCGGGCTTCTGGCCATGGCTCGAGAACCTGATCCTGCCGGCGATCGCGCTCGGCTGCGTCTATATCGCGCTGGTCGCGCGCATCACCCGCGCGGCCATGCTCGAAGTGTTGCAGCAGGACTATATCCGCACCGCACGCGCCAAGGGCCTCGGGCAGGGCGGCATCCTGTTCATTCACGCGCTCAAGAACGCGGCGGTGCCGATCGTCACGGTGATCGGGATCGGCATCGCGCTCCTGATCGGCGGCGCGGTGGTCACGGAGAGCGTGTTCGCGATCCCCGGCCTTGGCCGGCTCACGATCGATGCGATTCTGCGCCGCGACTATCCCGTCATCCAGGGCATCGTGCTGCTGTTCAGCTTCGTCTACGTTCTCGTCAATCTGATGATCGACGTCATCTACACGCTCGTTGACCCGAGGATCCGCTATTGACCGATACGACCGTCAATTCGCAATCGCTTCCCGCCGGCCTCGTCGTCGCGCCGCAACTGCCCGAGATCCTGCGGCCGGTCACGATCCGGCGCGGCTTCATCGGGCTCTTGCGCGGCCACCCCACCGTCGCGATTGGTGGCGCGCTGCTGCTGACGTTGGTCCTGATCGCGATTTTCGCAGCCCATCTCGGAACGGTCGACCCGACCGCGCTGGCGCCAGCCAAGCGCACGCGGGCGCCGTCGGCCGATTTCTGGTTCGGCACCGACGTGCTCGGCCGCGACATCTATTCGCGCGTGCTGTTTGGTGCGCGGGTCTCGCTCACGGTCGGGCTTTCAGTTGCAATCTTCGCCTCCGCGGCCGGCCTTGCCATCGGCATGGTCTCCGGCTTCCTCCGCTGGGCCGACGGCATTTTGATGCGCTTCATGGACGGCTTGATGTCGATCCCCCCGATCCTGCTGGCGATCGCGCTGATGGCACTGACGCGCGGCAGCGTCGGCAACGTCATCCTCGCCATCACCATCGCGGAAATCCCGCGCGTCTCACGCCTCGTCCGCAGCGTGGTGCTGTCGCTGCGCGAGCAGCCCTATGTGGACGCAGCCGTCGCCTGCGGCACGCGCACGCCGATGATCATTTTGCGCCACATCCTGCCCAACACGGTGGCGCCGATGCTGGTGCAGGCGACCTATATCTGCGCCAGCGCCATGATCACGGAGGCGATCCTGTCCTTCATCGGCGCCGGCACGCCGCCGACCATTCCGTCCTGGGGCAACATCATGGCCGAGGGCCGTGCGTTGTGGCAGGTCAAGCCCTACATCGTGTTCTTTCCGGCGGCGTTCCTGTCCGTCACGGTGCTCGCCGTGAACCTGCTTGGCGATGGCCTTCGCGATGCGCTCGATCCGCGCATGGCCAAGAGCCTCTGATGTATCGAGGCTGATCGCGATGGCGCTGCTCGAAGTCGAGAACCTCCAGACCCATTTCCGCACCCCCGGCGGCATCAACCGCGCCGTCGACGGTGTGTCCTTCCATGTCAACGAGGGCGAGACGCTCGCCATCGTCGGCGAATCCGGCTGCGGCAAGTCGGTGACCTCGATGTCACTGATGCGGCTCGTCCCGGAGCCGCCGGGCAGGATCGCAGGCAGCATCCGCTTTGCCGGCAAGGATCTCCTGAAGCTGTCCGATCGTGAGATGCGCGCCATCCGCGGCAACGACATCTCGATGATCTTCCAGGAGCCGATGACGAGTCTTAATCCGGTTCTGACTGTCGGCCGCCAGATCCGCGAGACCTTGATGATTCATCAGGGGCTCGACAAGCAGGCCGCCGAAGCGCACGCGATCGAGATGCTGACGCTGGTCGGCATTCCCGAGCCGAAGCGGCGCGTGCGCGAATACCCGCATCAGCTCTCCGGCGGCATGCGCCAGCGTGTCATGATCGCCATCGCGCTCGCCTGCAATCCGAAGCTCCTCATTGCGGATGAGCCGACCACCGCCCTCGACGTGACCATCCAGGCTCAGATCCTCAAGCTGATGCTGGACCTCAAGCGCCGGGTTGGCGCGGCCATCATCCTGATCACCCACGATCTCGGCGTCGTCGCCGAAATCGCCGAGCGTGTGATGGTGATGTATGCCGGCCGCAAGGTCGAGGAAGCGCCGGTCGCCGAGCTGTTTCGCTCGCCGCGCCATCCCTATACGCAGGGGCTGCTCGGCGCGGTGCCGAAGCTTGGCTCCTCGCTCGCCGGGACGGCAACGCGGCTTGCCGAGATCCCGGGGCAGGTGCCTGATCTGCGCAAGCCCATCACCGGCTGCGTCTTTGCCGGGCGCTGTGCGCTTGCGACCGATCTCTGCCGGCAATATGCGCCGGGGCTCGAAGAGAAGGGGCCCCGTCACATCGCCGCCTGCCACTATGCGGCCAAGGGAGCTGTCGCGGCATGAGTCCTCCGCTGCTCCAGGTCAACGACCTCAAGAAGCACTTTCCGGTCAAGACCGGCCTGTTCGGCCGCAAGTCCGAATTCGTCTATGCAGTCGACGGCGTGTCGTTCGAGATCGCTCGCGGCGAGACACTGTCGCTGGTCGGCGAGTCCGGCTGCGGCAAGTCGACGGTCGGCCGCGCCATCCTGCGGCTGTTCGACATCACTGCGGGACAGGTCATCCTCGACGGCCAGCGGATCGACGATGCTGCGCCGAGCACGATGCGTCAGATGCGCCGCCGCGTGCAGGTGGTGTTCCAGGATCCGTTCTCGAGCCTCAATCCGCGCATGCGCGTGCGCGACATCCTGGCCGAGCCGATCCGCAATTTCGGCCTCGCCAAATCCGCGGGAGACCTCGAGGTCCGTGTCACATCGCTGATGGATACCGTCCGCCTGCCGCGCGAGGCCCTGAACCGCCGGCCGCACGAGTTTTCCGGCGGCCAGCGCCAGCGCATCGGGATCGCGCGGGCGTTGGCGGCCGAGCCCGAGCTGATCGTTTGTGACGAGGCGGTCTCCGCGCTCGACGTCTCGGTCAAGGCGCAGATCGTCAACCTGCTCCAGGATCTCCAGCGCGAGTTTGGCCTCGCGCTCTTGTTCATCAGCCATGATCTCGCGATCGTCGAGCACATGACCCACCGCGTCGCGGTGATGTATCTCGGCAAGATCGTCGAGGTGGCCCCGCGCCGCGAGATCTTTGCGGCACCGAGACATCCCTACACCAAGGCGCTGCTCTCCGCGGTGCCGCTGCCCGAGCCCGGCGCCCAGCGCAATCCCATCATCCTCAGGGGCGACGTGCCGAGCCCGATCAATCCGCCGCGCGGATGCCGCTTCCACACCCGCTGCCCCTTCGTCTTCGATCGCTGCCGGACCGAGGAGCCGGCGCTTCGCGCGATTGGAGCCGAGCAGTGGGTGGCCTGTCATCTCGAAGAGGGCGTTGCCGCGACGAGCGGCTAAAGCATGATGAGATCAGGCTTGTTTGCTGCACCGAAGGTGCGCTCCCTCTCCCGCTTGCGGGAGAGGGTTGGGGAGAGGGTGTCTCCGCAATGGGACAGTCCCCTAGAGGAGAAAGCCCTCACCCGGCGCTGCGCGCCGGCCTCTCCCGCGAGCGGGAGAGGTGAACGAGCCGCCCCGGAATCGATTCAACCTGAAGCCATTGCGCTTTGCGAGCTAAAGCGCGCTCGACGCGACGGAAATTTGTATGCAAAAACAACCCCGTTCTACTGTGCATGGGGTTGTTTTTGCGTTTTTGATTTGGCCGGCCTCAACCCTGCCGGCGCAGGAAGCCCGTGATCGTGACCTTTTCCCAGATGCCGGCGGCAGCAAAGGGATCAGCGCGGTTGAAGACCTCGACTTCGCCACGGCCGGGCGCCTCGATCAGGAACAGGCTGCCGATCATGGTCGCGCCGTCGTCGGAAACGAGCGGCCCCGACATCACGATCTTGACGCCGAAGCGCGATGTGTCGCTCAGGAAAGCCTTGTGGGCGTCGTAATTGGCGAGCCGGGTCGGCAGCGCGCCGGCGCGGTCGACGGCGTGAATGGCGAACAGCATGGTGGTCTCCGTTTCTTGCTTCAGTTCTTGGGACGGCCGCGGCGGCGGCCGTCCGGACTTGACGTGATAGGTTAGTCTACTTGGCGCCGAGCTTGCCCGCTTCCTCGAAGGTCGGGCAGGTCCGCTGCTCCAGCGGCACGTCGAACGGCCCAAAATTGTCCTTGGTGATGACGGTCGGCTTCAGCACGATCTCGCTGATGACCGGCTGGTTGCGCAAGGAGCGGATCGCCATCATGGTGCCGAGGCACCCTTGCGCAAATCCGTTATAGTCGCCGCTCGCGAGCAGCTTGCCGGATTTGATCGCGTCGATCGCTTCCTTGGTGCCGTTGATGCCGATCACCTGGGCTTTGCGGTTGGCGCCATCGAGCGCCTCGATCGCGCCGACCGCCATGGCGTCATTGGCGGCGAGCACGCCGTCGATCTGCGAATTCGACTGCATCAGGTTCTCCATCACCTGGAGCGCCTGCAGCCGCTGGTAATTGCCGGGCTGCGAGGCCAGCAGCTTGGCGCCCGGAGCCTCCTTCAGCGCAGCGTTGAAGCCGCGGACGCGGTCGACATTGGTCAGCGAGCCCTTGACGCCCTCGATGATGACGATGTTGCCCTTGCCGCCCAGCGTCTTGAGCAGGTAGCGCGCGGTCTCGAGCCCAAGGCTGTAATCGTCGGCGCCGACGAAGGAGAGGAACTTGCCGCCGGCGGAGCGGTCGGTGATGTTGACGACCGGGATTTTGGCCTCGTTGATCTTTTCGACCCCCGGCACCATCGCCTTGTAGTCGACCGGCGTGAAGACGATCGCGCTCGGCTTCTTCACCACGACGTCCTCGATCTGGCTGAGCTGCTCGGGGATGCTGTCGGGCTTGGTCGGGATGTACTGCAGCGTCTTCGCGTTCAGCGTCTTCGCCATGTTGTCGGCGCCGACCCGCACCGTCTGGAAAAACGGGTTGGTCTGGTTCTTGGTGAAGACGGCGATGGTCTCGCCGTCGGCGCGCGCCCCCGTAGTGAACGCAGCCGCCATCAGCAGCGGCAGCGTCAGACAGCCAAGTTTCAGTTTCATGTAGCCTCCATCCCTCATTTTGCTTGTTAGACTTCTAAAAGCTCATTGCGCGCGGCGGCGGGTCTTCATGTCGAGCCAGACCGCGAGAATGACGATGATGCCTGTCACCAGCGGCTGCCAGTTGGCGCTGACCGACAAGAGGTTCATGCCATTCAGCACCAAGGTCAGGATTAGAGCGCCGATGAAGGTGCCGAACACGGTGCCGACGCCGCCGAACAGCGAGGTGCCGCCGATCAGCACCGCCGCAATCGCCGGCAGCGTCAGGCTTTCGCCGATGTCGGCCTCGGCCGAATTCAGCCGCGACAGGAAGATGATCGAGGCGAGCCCCGCCATGGTGCCGGAGACAGCGTAGACCAGCAGCAGGCGGCGCGCGACGGGGATGCCGGAGAGGCGGGCCGCGACCGGATTGGCGCCGATCGCATAGATCTCCTGGCCCCAGATCGTCCGTTGCGCGAACAGCGTCCCGATTCCGAGGAACACCAGCAGCAGATAGACCGGGATCGGCAGGCCGAACAGATAGCCGCTGCCGATCTGGCGGAAGCCGGCCGGGAAGCCGTGCAGGGTCTCGCCCGCCATGTACCAATAAGTGAGGCCGTTCAGCACCCAGAGCATGCCGTAGGTGGCGATGAAGGAGGGGATGCGGAGCGCGGTGACCATGACGCCGTTGAGGAGGCCAACGATGCCGCCGCAGGCAAGCCCGGTGAGGATGCCGAGCGCCGGCGAGCCGGTCTTGTGGATCACCGTGCCGGCGATACAGGCCGACAGCGCGACATTGGCGCCGACGGAGAGGTCGAGGCCGGCGGTCAAGACCACCAGCGTCAGGCCGGAGGCGATGAAGAAGGTGAGGCTCGCCTGCCTCAGCACGTTGAGGATGTTGCCGAGGCTCAGGAAGGAATCGCTGAGCACGGCCAGTACCGCACAGATCAGCAGTGCCGCGAGCAGGCGATAGAACACCTGGATCGCGTCCTGCGACAGGAACGAGCGGGGCGGCGCGATGGCGTCTTTGGTGATGTCGGTCATGCGCGGCTCCTGAGGCCATCGAGGAACAGCGCGACGATGACGAGCACGCCGACGCTTGCGACCTGCACCGAGGACGGCAGTGAGATCAGGTTCAGCCCGTTGCGCAAGACGCCGACCGCGATGACGCCGAGCACGGTGCCGAGCAGCCAACCATTGCCGCGCTCGAAGGACGTGCCGCCAACGGCAACAGCCGCGATGGCGTCGAATTCGAGGCCGAGCCCGGCGGTGGGATGGCCGGAATTCATCCGCGCGGTCATCAACAGGCCGGCGATTCCCGCCATGGCGCCGCCGATGGCATAGACTGCGATCAGCAACTTGTTCGGCGAGAGTCCGGCATAGCGCAGCGCCTCGCGATTGCCCCCGAGTGCGAAGATGTAGGTGCCGAAGCGGGTGTGATAGAGTAGGCCGTGAAAGGCCGCATAGGTCACCAGCGCCATCACGATCGGCACGGGAATGCCGAGCAGCGTCGCCGAGTAGATGTCGCGCACGCTGTGGGGAATGCCGACCACGCTTTGGCCATCGCTGACGATCAGCGACAGTCCTTGGGCCATGCCGAGCGTGCCCAGCGTCGCGACGAAGGGCGGAATGCCGAGGATCGCGACCAGCCAGCCGTTGACGATGCCGAAGCCGGCGCCGACCAGCAGGCCGGCACCTAAACCCAGCAACATCGATTTCGTCGCGAGTGACACGATCGCGACGCAGAGCGAGGTCAGCGTCAGCACCGCGCCCATCGACAGGTCCAGCCCCTCGGTCATGATGATCAAGGTCATCGGCAGCGCGAGCATGGTCAGGATTGTCGACTGCACCAGCACGTTGGAGAGGTTGGCGACCGACAGGAAGCCGGGCGCGATTGCGCTGAACAGCGCGATCAGCAGCACCAGCACCATGGCAACGCCGGGAATGCGTTGCAGTGGATTGGGTTGCGAGACGACCGCGGCTTCACGCATGATGCATCCCCAGTCGCACGATGTTCTCCTCGGTCAGTTCGTTGCGTGTCAGGTGCCCGGCAATGCGCCCCTCGCGCATCACATAGGCGCGGTCGCAGACATGGCAGATCTCGACCTGTTCGGACGAGATCATGAGGGCCGCTGCGCCTTCGGCCACCAGTCGGTCGATCAGGGCGAAGATCTCCGACTTGGCGCCGATGTCGATGCCGCGCGTCGGCTCGTCGAAGATGAACAGCTTTGAGCCAGCCGCCAGCCACTTGCCGATCACGACCTTCTGCTGGTTGCCGCCCGAGAGCAGGCCGACGGTCTGGCGCGCACTCGGTGTCGCGATCCTCAATTGCCGGATCAGGCTGTCGGAGGTGCGCTGCGCACTGCGCTGGTCGAACAGGCCGCTCGGGAACAGCTTTCGCAGCGCCGACACCACCAGATTGTCGCTGACTGATCGCAGCAACGCGAGGCCCTCGCTCTTGCGGCTCTCGGGGATCAGCGCGATGCCGCGGCGGGCGGCAAGGTCGGGCTCGCCGGAGATGGTCTTGCCGTCGAAGACGATCTCGCCGGATGTTACGGGATCGGCGCCAAAGATGGCGCGGGCGACCTCGCTGCGGCCGGATCCGACGAGGCCGCACAGGCCGACGATCTCGCCCCGGCGTACCTCGATGTTGATGTCGGAGATGCCGGTCGGCGCGGTCAGGCCCTTGACCTCGAGCAGCACCTCGCCGGGCTTGTCGGCAAAGTTGCGCGGATAGGTCATGTCGACATTGCGGCCGACCATCATGCGGACCAGCTGGTCCGGCGTCACGTCGGCGGGGCGGACGCCATCGATGCGGCGGCCGTCGCGTAGCACGGTGATCCGGTCGCCGAGCGCGAACACTTCCGCCATGCGGTGCGAGATGTAGACGATCGAGACGCCGTCGGCCTTCAGCCGCGCGATCAGCGCAAACAGCAGCTCGGTTTCCCGGTCCGACAGCGCTGCGGTCGGCTCGTCCATCACGAGGATGCGGGCGTTCTGGCTGATCGCCTTGGCGATCTCGACCATCTGCTGCTGCGCGACGCCGAGCTTGTCGACGGTGGTGGAAGGATCGATGTCGAAACCGATGGTGCCGAGGACACGACGCGCGTCTGCCAGGATCTTGCGGCGGTCGATGGTGCCGGGAATGCGGCCCTTCGGCTCGCGGCCGAGGAAGATGTTCTGGGCGATATCGAGATAGGGGACCAGCGAGAATTCCTGGAAGATGACGGCAATGCCAAGCTTCTGCGCATCCGCGGTCGAGCTGATCTCGACCTTCTCACCCTTGTAGAAGAATTCGCCGGCATCGGCGCGGTAGGCGCCGCAGAGCACCTTCATCAGGCTCGACTTGCCGGCGCCGTTCTCGCCCAGCAGCATATGGACCTCGCCGGAATAGACAGCGAAGGACACGTCATCCAGCGCCTTGACACCTGGAAATTCCTTGCTGATGCCGCGCAGCTCCAAGAGCGGTGTGGGCGAGGAGGGCTCAACGGCCAATGCTGCGCTGCTCATGCCTGCGCTCCGCTGGCAAAGATCTTTCCGGGATTCATGAGACCGTTCGGGTCGAGCGCGGTCTTGACTTGCCGCATCACGTCGACGGCCTCGCCGAGCTCGTCGGTGAGATAATCGATCTTGCCGAGCCCGATGCCGTGCTCGCCGGTGCAGGTGCCGTCCATGGCGATGGCCCGCGCGACCATGCGGGCCTGGAGCGCCTTGGCGCCTTCGGTCTCTTCGGACTTTGCCGGATCGATCAGGATCAGCATGTGGAAATTGCCGTCGCCGACATGGCCGACGATCGGGGCTGTAAACCCATGCTCGTCCGCATCGCGCCGCGTCTCTATCAGGCATTCGGCCAGCCGCGAGATCGGCACGCAGACATCGGTGATCACCGCGCGTGCACCGGGTCGTAGGCCCAGGCCCGCATAGAGCGTGTTGTCGCGGGCGTGCCAGAGCCGGCTGCGGTCTTCCGGTGCCTTGGCCCAGGCGAAGCCATGGCCGCCATGGTCGGCCGCGATGGCCTGCGCGGCCTCGGCCTGCTCGGCGACGGAGGCCTCGGAGCCATGGAATTCGAAAAACAAGGTCGGGGCCTCGCGATAGCCGAGCTTGGCGTAGGCATTGATGCCGCGCATCATGACGTCGTCAAGCAACTCGATGCGCGCGACGGGGATTGCCGACTGGATCACGGAGATCGCGGTATCGACGGCGTTGTGCAGGCTATCGAAGCTGCACACCGCGGCCGAGATCGCCTGCGGCACGGGATGTACCTTCAGCGTGATCTCGGTGATCACACCGAGCGTGCCTTCGGCGCCGACGAACATGCGCGTCAGATCATAGCCGGCCGCCGATTTCCGCGCGCGCTTGGCGGTGCGGATCACGCGCCCATCCGCGAGCACCACCTCCAGCGCCATGACATTGTCCTTCATGGTGCCGTAGCGCACCGCCATGGTGCCGGAAGCGCGCGTCGACGTCATGCCGCCGATCGAGGCGTCCGCGCCCGGGTCGATCGGAAAGAACAGCCCGGTCGCCCGCAGCTCCGCATTGAGCTGTTTTCGCGTTATGCCGGGCTGCACCACGACATCCATGTCGCTGTCGTGCACGGCAAGCACCTTGTTCATGCGCGCGAAATCGAAGCAGACGCCACCGGCGACCGCGGCCGCGTTGCCTTCAAGTGAGGTGCCGGCGCCGAACGGGACGATCGGCATCCCCGCGCTCGCGCAGAGTTTCACGATCTCGGCGACTTCCTGCGTCGTTTCGGGGAAGACGACGATGTCGGGCGGCAGATTACGGTAATGCGACTCGCTCTGCCCATGCTGATCGAGCACGCCGCGCGCGACGCTGGCGCGCGGGCCGATCATGCCGGTGAGGCGATCGGCCAATACTGCCGTGCGGACCCGCGGTCCCATCCTTGCTCCCTCTCTGCCCCGGCGGCGGACTCTTTGTCGGTCCGCTGCGTTGTCGTTCGGATTAGGCGGCTTGCGCGTTGCTCGCAACCTGCTTCAGGCCGAAATCATAGTTGAGATGAAAATATGCGCTGTCCACCATGCGACCATCCGGCGCACGACCGGCAGGGCGGCGGACGAACTCGCGGATCAGGCTGTCCTTGACGCCGAACACCACGTCGCTGTCGAGATACTGGTCGCCGGCGACGAACACGTGCGTTACGAGCTGCTCGAAACCGGGCGACGAGATCATGAAGTGCACATGGGCGGGACGCCAGGGATGGCGGCCCTGGACCTCCAGCATCTCGCCGACCGGGCCGTCATGCGGGATCGGATAGGCGGCCGGCTTGATCGACCAGAAATGGAAGCGGCCGTTCTGGTCGGTGTGGAAGCGGGCACGCATCGCGAGATCGCCGATGGCGTCGAGCTGCTGCACGTCGTAATAGCCGTCGTCGTCGGAATGCCAGACGTCGACCACGGCGCCTGCAAGCGGCTTTCCGTCCACGGTCGAGACCGAGCCGGTGACCAGCATCGGATCGCCTTCCATCGGACCCGAGATATCGGCGCCGCTTTCCTTCTCCGGCGCGGCCTGGACGAAGAACGGCCCGAGCACCGTTGTCTCGGTCGCGCCCTCCGGCACCGGATGGTTGATGGCGTCGACCAGCATGGAGACGCCGAGCGTATCCGACAGCAGGATGAACTCCTGGCGCTTGTCGTCGCACATGTGCCCGGTGCGGGTCAGGAAGTCGATGCCGTATTCCCATTCCTTCTGGGTCGGCCGCACCTCTCGGACGAAGGCATGAAGGTGACGGACCAGCGCCTCGCTGATTTGCTTGATGCGCGGATCGGTCGCGCCCGCGATCCGCTCCAGCACCGCGTCTGTGATCGTGTTCTCGTTGAAGTTACGCATGTGTGCCTCCGTTGATCACAGCTTCGGCTCGCCGAGGCCGGACAACCGTTCGAGATGCTTGACGGTCGCAATGAAGTCGGTCTCGCCGTCGCCCTGCGCGACCAACGAGCCATAGGTCTCGCGCACTTGCGCCGCGAGCTGCAGCGGCACGCCGACGGCGTGGCCGGCGCCGAGGATGAGGTCGAGATCCTTGGCCATCTGCTTGCAGGAGAAAGTGGAATCGAAATCGCGGTTGCGCAGCGGCGCGGTCTTGTACTTCACCATCGGCGAGGCGATCGCGCTGTCGTCGAGCACCTTCAAGATGTCTTGCCAGGCGATGCCGCCCTTGCGCGCCAGCGCCAGGCTCTCCGCCATCATCGCCGCGGAGACCGCGATCATCAAATTGACCGAGAGTTTTGCGTAGCGTGCTTCCTCGGCCGGCCCGAGATAGGTCTGCGCACGGGTGAAGGCCGCGAACAGCGGCTTTGCCTTGTCAAAGGCATCCTTCGGCCCCGAAACGAAGCAGGTCAGCGCGCCCGTGTGCACGATGCTGGCATTGCCGGAGACCGGCGAGCGAAGATAGGCAATGCCGCGCGCCTGCGCGGCGGCCGCAACGTCGGTAGAAGCCTCGACACTCACGGTGCTGGTCTCGATGAGAACAGCTCCGGACGCCATCGCGGCGATGAGGCCGGCAGGACCGAGCAGCGCGCCGCGCAAGGCGGCATCGTCGGGCAGGGACGTGACGACTGCGGTCTTGCCGCTCACGACCTCGGCCGGCGAAGCGGCAATCGCAATACCTTGCGCGCGTGCCTCGTTGATCCGCGCCGCGCTTTGATCGAACGCGGTGACGGCGTAACCAGCCTTGGCGACGAGCACCGACATCGGCAGGCCCATCTTGCCGATCCCGATGAAAGCGACATTCCTTGAAGCATCACTCATTGTTCTTGTCCATTGGCGCCTTCAGGCGGCGCGTCCCTGTCGTTCTATGTCCTGCACCAGCCGCCGGCCGGATTGCGCCAGCAGCTCTTTCTTGCTCTCGAGCGCTTCGACCAGCAGCCGGCCGTTTCGCTTCTTCCAGGCGCCGCCGATCATGACAGCTTCGATATTGGCGAGGCTCGTCTGCATCACCACCGTCGCGACGGGATCGTGCACCGGGAAGAGGTTGAGATCGGAGGCGTTGATGATGACGAGGTCGGCGAGCTTGCCCGGCGTCAACGAACCGATCTGGTTCTCGCGGCCGAGCATGCGGGCGCCTTCGGTCGTGATCCAGCGCAGCGCCTCGCGCACCGGAATCGTGGTCGTTGCCGGGATCATGCCGCTGGCCTTGCGCGTTTCCGCATTGTCGAGCGCCCGCTGCATCGACAGTGCGACGCGGGCGGCGGAGAAGAGGTCGCCGGCCAGCACGGATTCGAGATCAATGCCGATCGTCGGCCGCACGCCGCGCTTCAGCAACCGTCCGGTGATCGGAAAGCCATGGCCCTGGATCATCTCGTTCTCCGGCGTCACCGAGAAGGACACGCCGAAATCGACCATCCGGTCCAGCAGCTCGTCGGGCAGATCGTTGCCATGGACGATGTTGATGCCGGCGCCGACGAGGCCAGCCTCAATCAGCTTCTCCCAGCCACCAGGCGTCTTGGCGGGACCGCCGCCCTGATGCATGGAGGCGATCAATTTGAGCTCCCGTGCCAGGCGGAAATCATGCATGGCGACGTCGAGCGTCGAGTAATGCGGGCCGAGAATGGCGAGCCCGAGCGTGACGAGCCCGTCGCGGTCGGCGAGAGGGCCCGCCAGCAGCCGCTCCACCTCGCGGCGCGGATGCGGGATCTCCGAGAAATGCGGCTCGCCGGGCTTCGGCTCCGGTTTCGGCGAGCCATGAAAGAAGGCGGCGCGGATGCCGCTCTCGATCAGGCCGCGAACCGCAGCGTCGGTGTGATCTGGCGTCGGATTGTTGTGGCACCAGTCGACGAGTGTCGTCGTGCCGCAGTTGATCTGGTTCAGCGCGCCGACCAGCGTCGCGATGTGGATGTCGTCGGACCTGAACACAGTCGCGAGGCCCGCATGCATGCGGCGGAAATATTCCAGCAGCGTCCAGTTCGCGGCATAGCCGCGTAAGCCCGTCTGCCAGGTATGCATATGCGCGTTGATCAGGCCGGGGATGACGATGCGTCCCGTGCCGTCAATGATCTCTGCCTCGCCGCTGCCGACGTCGATCGACGGCCGCACATCGGCGATTCGGCTGCCCTCGACCAGCACGTCGCCGGTCGAGAGGTCGCCGATCGCGTCATCCATGCTGATGACAGTGGCCGATTTGATCAGCGTGCGCCGCATCGCTTCACGCCGCCGGTTTGATAGCGCCCGGCGGCTCGCCGGCCCAAGCGCGCGCGATCAGGTCGCGGATGGCGCTCCGCTCGAGCGGACGCGGATTCCAATAGGCGTTGGTGACGGCGAGATCGGCCGCCTTGTCGATGCCGCTCTCGGGCATGCCGACGTCGCGCAGCGCAAGCTTTGCATCCAGCCGCTTCGCAAGGTCGTACAGTCCTTGGGAGGCATCGGCCGCGCCAATCGCGCGCGAGACGCGCGCCATCGCATCCGGCACCGCCGGTGCATTGTAGGCGAGCGCATGCGGCAGCACGATCGTGTGCGTCTCAGCGTGCGGCAGATCGAAGGTGCCGCCGAGCGTGTGGCAGAGCTTGTGATGCAGTGCCATGCCGACGGTGCCGAGGCAGACGCCGCACAGCCAGGCGCCGTAGAGCGCCTCGGTGCGGGCCTCGCGGTCGTCGCTCCTCGCAGCAATGGCGGGCAGGGCACGGGCCAGCGCGCGGATGCCTTCTTCCGCCATCAGCGATGTCACGGGATTGGTATCGCGCGCGTAGAGCGCTTCCACCGCATGTGCGATCGCATTGATGCCTGAAGTCGCAGCTAAGCTCGCCGGCAGCGTCAGGGTCAGGTCGACATCGTAGATCACGGTCTCCGGCAGCACGGCGGCATCGCGCACCGTGGTCTTGAGGCCGTTCTCGGTCTGGCCGACGATCGGCGTCATCTCGGAGCCGGCATAGGTGGTGGGGATGCAGAGCTGGTTGACGCCGGTGCGCAAGGCGAGCGCCTTGCCAAGGCCCGTGGTCGATCCACCGCCGAGCGAGACGACGCAGTCGGCCTCGCATGCCTTCATGGCGGCGAGCGCGCGCTCCGTGACCTCGACCGGGGTATGCATGGTGGCGCCGGAAAACAGGCCCGCATAGAGCGGCCCGAGCGACGCACCGAGACTCTTGCCCTGCGTTTCCTGCTGCGGCGTCGTCAGCACCAGCGCGCGCTTGCCGCCGAGCCGCTCGACTTCAGCCTTGGCGGAGGCAAGCGTTCCGCTGCCGAACACAACACGGCAGGGTAGGTTTTCAAAGGTGAACGAACCGATCATGCGCCGGTCTCTTTGATGGGATAATCGACCTGGAAACGTCCGATCCGCAAGTCGCCCAGCGCCTCGCGAACGCGCAAATGTTCGGGGTGATTGGCGTAGGCGCTGAGCGCGGCCTCGTTGGTGAACTCGGAGAACAGGACGACGTCGCAGGCGTAATCGACCGCGCTGACATCCATGCCGACCTCGATATGGGTGAGGCCGTCGATCCGGCCGCGCAGGCCTTCGAACAGCGTCTTGACCTTGATCCGGGCGGCGGAGCGCTCCGCCGGGGTCTCCCCGCGCAGCCGCCACATCACGATGTGCCTGATCGGGCCCGACATTTCCCTGTTTCCTCGCCTGCTATCTTGCTTGTGTTGAGGCCATTTTGACTTGCGGGAGGCGGAAATAAAGGTCAATAATCGTAACTCTCTTTTCCTAAAAGTGGAAAAATGGATCGCCTGGCGCAATTGGAGGTGTTTTCCAAGACGGCCGAGCTCGGCAGCCTGTCCAAGGCCGCCGAAGCGCTGCGCATGTCGAACGCAGCCGCGAGCCGCCATCTCAGCGCGCTCGAGGAGCGGCTCGCCGTCCGGCTGATCGAGCGGAATACCCGCCGCCTGTGGCTGACGGAGGCGGGACAGGAGCTGCTGGAGCGTTCCAGCCGGGTCTTGAACGAACTGGCTGAGGCCGAGGACATCGTCAGCGATCGCGCGCTGTCGCCGCAGGGCACGCTGCGTGTCACGAGCTCGCTATCCTTTGCGGTGATCTATCTGGCGCCGATGCTGCCGGCCTTCCGCGCGCGCTATCCGAAGCTCAACATGCAGATCACCACCGCCAACCGCTACCCGGATTTCATCGAGGCCGGCATCGACGTGGCGATCCGGACGCGCGAGCAGGAGCCGGATTCGAACATCATCGTCCGCCGCATCGGCCAGATGCGTCGCGTGCTCGCGGCCGCACCCTCCTATCTCGCAAGCTGCGGCGCGCCGGAACAGCCCGCCGATCTCGCGCGTCACAACATGCTGGTCTACAATCTCGCCAACGATCCCTATTCGCTGCGCCTGCGCAAGGGCCATGGCGCGCAGACGGTGCGCATCACGCCGACGCTCGACAGCAATGACGGCCAGGTCATCCGCGGCGCTGCATTGGCAGGTCTCGGTATCCTCATCCAGCCGCTCTACATCGTCCAAAGCGATATCGCAGCGGGCCGGCTCGTCCCGGTGCTGATGGACTGGGAGCTACCACTGCTCACCATGAACATCGCCTATCAGAACCGCGCCGGGCTGCCGGCCAAGATCCGGGTGTTCTCGGACTTCCTGGTCAGCCACATCCGCGAGCATTCGGAGCCGGGGATCTGGATCGACACGGCGAAGTGAGCGGGACCATCCATGTATCTCGGCATCGATCTCGGCACCTCCGCAGTCAAGACCGTTCTCGTCGACGGTGCGCAGCGCGTGATTGCAAGCGAGAGCCGGCCGCTCACGACCGTCTCGCCGCAATCAGGCTATTACGAGCAGGATCCCGCGCAGTGGATCGATGCGACCTTTGCCACGCTGGATGCCCTGAAGGCATCGCATGCCGGCGAGCTGGCGGCGGTCGAAGGCATTGGACTATCCGGCCAGATGCACGGTGCCACGCTGCTCGATGCGAGCTTAAGGCCCTTGCGGCCCTGCATCCTCTGGAACGACGGGCGCTCGGCCGCCGAATGCCTTATCCTGGAGCAGCGCTGGCCCGCCTTGCGCGCGACGTCGGGCAACAAAGCGATGCCGGGATTCACCGCGCCGAAGCTGCTCTGGATCGCGACGCACGAGCCCGACATCTTTGCGGCGACCAAGCTCGTTCTGCTTCCAAAGGCCTATTTGCGCGTGGTGCTGAGCGGCGAGGCCATCGAGGATCTCTCCGATGCATCGGGATCGCTGTGGCTCGACGCCGCGCGTCGGGACTGGTCGGATGCAGCACTGTCAGCGACCGGCCTGTCGCGCGATCACATGCCGCGTCTGGTCGAGGGATGCGCGCCCGCAACGACCCTGCGTGCCGAGCTCGCGCGGCGCTGGGGTATGACCCGGCAGCCGGTGATCGCGGGCGGAGCCGACCGCGGGACGATCGTGCAGGCGGTGCTCGAGGGCGTTGCCTTCGCGCTTGCCGATTGTCGCGACGCGCTCGCGGATGCCGGCATTGCGATTGCAGAAGCCGATGTCATTGGCGGTGGTTCGCGGTCCCCGTTCTGGCTCTCGGTGCTGGCAAACGTGCTGAATGTTCCGGTTCATCGCTTCGTTGGAGGTGAGACCGGCGCCGCGTTCGGTGCGGCGAGATTGGGGCGGCTTGCTGTCACCGGTGAGGCAATCGCTGCCGTATGCACGCGGCCGCAGCGCATCGAGACGTTCGAGCCCGACGCTGAACTTGTCGATACCTATGCCGGGCGGCTTCCCGCATGGCGCGAACTGTATCGGCCGCGCCACTAGCTGACCCAATCTGGATTTCCATACTTCGGTATACTCGCCTTCGGTATTGCCCTGCGTCACCCGCTTTTGTTTAATGACCAAACCGCGCTGGGCAAGAAACGAGACGCGGGTGGGAAACGCATTGTGCGCGGGAGGCACGATGAACGATCCGATCCTCGAGATGCGCGGGGTCTCAAAATCCTTCTTTGGCATCAAGGCGCTGCGGGCCGTCGATCTCACCGTCTATGCCGGCGAAATTCATGCCCTGATGGGCGAGAACGGCGCCGGCAAGTCGACGCTGATGAAGATCCTGTCCGGCGCCTACCGGCCGGATCCGGGCGGCGAGATCCGCATCGAGGGCCGGCCAGTGCGGATCGAAGGCCCGCTCGGCGGCCGCGCGGCGGGCATCTCCATCATCTACCAGGAGCTGTCGCTCGCTCCCAATCTCAGTGTCGCCGAGAATATCTATCTGGGACGGGAGATCTCGCGATCAGGTTTGCTGGCGCGCGGCGCCATGCGCGAGGGCGTCGGCCCGATCCTGAGACGGCTGGGCGCGGACTTCCTGCCATCGACGCTGGTGGCGCATCTGTCCATGGGCCAGCGGCAACTCGTCGAGATCGCGCGTGCGCTGCACGCGAGGTCAAAAATCTTGATCATGGATGAGCCGACCACCTCGTTGTCGGCCGCCGAGAGCGAGCGGCTGTTCGCGCTGATCCGCCAGCTTCGCTCCGAGGGGCTTGCCATCATCTACATCTCGCATCGCATGGACGAGGTCTACGCGCTCGGCGACCGCGTCACCGTGCTCCGCGACGGCAGGCTGGTCGGGTCGCTCGACAAGCCTGAGATCCGCGCCGACACCATCGTCCGGCTGATGGTCGGGCGTGATGTCTCCTCATTTTACAAGAAGGATCACGATCCGGAGGCGGGACGGGGGCATCCGGTGCTTGCAGCGATCGACATGGCCGATGGCCAGCGCGTCAAGGGTTGCTCACTGACTGTGCATGCAGGTGAGGTCGTGGGGCTTGCGGGCCTGATCGGTGCCGGTCGCACTGAACTTGCGCATCTCATCATCGGTGCCGCACCGAGAACATCGGGCCGTCTCGAACTCGAGGGGCGTCCGATCGACATCCGCAGCCCCGGCGCGGCACTCGAGGCCGGCATCGCCTATCTGACCGAGGACAGGAAGGCACTCGGCCTGTTTCTCGACATGTCATGTCTGGACAACATCAATCTCGCGGTGCTCGCGCGCGACGCGAAGCTCGGCTGGTTTCTGGATCGCGACAAGGCGCGCGAGCGCGCCGACCGGGCTTTCGCGGGGCTCAGCATCCGCGCCGCCGATGTCGCCGTCCCCGCCGGTGGCCTGTCCGGCGGCAACCAGCAGAAGGTGCTGCTGTCGCGGCTTCTCGCCATTGCGCCGAAGGTTCTGATCCTCGACGAGCCGACGCGTGGCGTCGACGTCGGCGCCAAGTCCGAGATCTATTCGATCATCGACAATCTGGCCAAGGCCGGCACCGCGATCCTCGTCATCTCGTCCGACCTGCCCGAGATTATCGGCATCTGCGACCGCGTCATCGTGATGCGCGCCGGACACATCGCCGGTGAGATCAGGCGCGAAGCTGCGGCTCCCCTGAACCAGGAAGACATCATGACGCTCGCCACCGGGATGGAGCAACTCGATGCATGACGGCTCTCCGAAGGCGGACACTGCCACAGCTGCCGGCCTTGCGGCTGCGCAAGAGACGAAGCGTCAACGCATAAGGGTGCTGATCAGCGCGCTCGGCATGCTGCCAGTGCTGTTGATCCTGTGCGTCGGTTTCCATTTTCTGTCCGAGGGCCGCTTCTTCACCGGACAAAATCTCGGCATCGTGTTGCAGCAGGCCGCAGTGAATACCGTGCTCGCCGCGGGCATGACCTTCGTCATCCTCACCGGCGGCATCGACCTCTCGGTCGGCTCGATCCTGGCGGCCTCCGCGATGGCGGGGTTGACGCTCTCCAAGCTGCCGGAGCTCGGGATGCTGTGGCTGCCGGCCGCGCTGCTCACCGGTCTTGGCTTCGGCGTCATCAATGGCGCGCTGATCGCGCTCCTCCGCCTGCCGCCTTTCATCGTCACGCTCGGCTCTCTCACCGCCGTACGCGGCCTGGCGCGACTGCTCGGGGCCGATACCACCGTGTTCAATCCTTCCATTCCTTATGCCTTCATCGGCAATGGCTCGCTGACGCTCGTCCCCGGCGTTGCCTCGATCCCGTGGCTCTCGGTGATCGCCTTGCTCGTCATCTTCGTCTCCTGGCTGGTGCTGCGCCGGACCGTGCTCGGCGTGCACATCTATGCGGTGGGCGGCAATGAGAGCGCGGCGCGGCTTGCCGGCATCAAGGTCTGGGCCGTGCTGATCTTCGTCTACGGCGTTTCCGGACTTTTCGCGGGACTCGGCGGCGCCATGCAGGCGGCGCGGCTCTATGCGGCCAATGGCCTCCAGCTCGGCCAATCTTACGAGCTCGACGCGATCACCGCCGTGATCCTCGGCGGGACCTCGTTCGTCGGCGGCATCGGCTCGATCTGGGGCACGCTGGTCGGCGCGCTGATCATCGCCGTGCTGTCGAACGGCCTCATCCTCATCGGTGTCTCCGACATCTGGCAATATGTGATCAAGGGCCTGGTGATCATCGGCGCCGTGGCGCTGGACCGTTACCGGCTGCAGGGGTCTGCCAGGACTTGAAGGGCTCGGCGCGCACCTGGAGTGCGCATGGCGTGATGCGAGGTTCCGTTGCGGCAACTGGTCTGCCGTGCGGGGGACGAAGATAGACCAGGGAGGAAACCATGTTGAAGACGATCATGCTCGCCGGCGCCGCGATGGCGCTTGCCTTAAGCACCGCGCCATCCTTTGCCAAGGAGCTCAAGTCGATCGGCGTCTCGCTGGGGTCGATGGGTAATCCGTTCTTCGTCGCGCTGTCGAAGGGCGCCGAGTTCGAGGCGAAGAAGACCAATCCCAATGTGAAGATCACGACGGTCGGCTTCGAATACGACCTCGGCAAGCAGGTCACCCAGATCGACAATTTCATTGCCGCCGGCGTCGATCTGATTCTGTTGAACCCCGGCGATCCCAAGGCGATCGGGCCGGCGATCAAGAAGGCGCAGGCGGCAGGCATCGTCGTCGTTGCAGTCGACACCGCAGCCGAAGGCGCCGACGCCACCGTGACCACGAACAACGTGCAGGCCGGCGAGATCTCCTGCCAGTACATCGTCGACAAATTGGGCGGCAAGGGCGACGTCATCATCGAGAACGGGCCGCAGGTCTCCGCCGTGATCGACCGTGTCGTCGGCTGCAAGAACGTCCTCTCAAAGAATGCCGGCATCAAGGTGTTATCCAGCGACCAGGACGGCAAGGGCTCGCGCGAAGGCGGCCTCACCGTCGCGCAGGGCTATCTGACCCGTTTCCCGAAGATCGACGCCGTCTTCGCCATCAACGATCCGCAGGCGATCGGCACTGATCTTGCCGCGCGCCAGCAGAACCGCAGCGGCATTGTCATCACCGCGGTCGACGGCGCACCGGATATCGAGGCCGCGCTGAAGGATCCGCAGTCCCCGCAGATCCAGGCGTCGGCTTCGCAAGACCCGTTCTTCATGGCGCGGCGGGCCGTGCAGGTCGGTGTCGGCATTCTCAATGGCCAGAAGCCGGCCTCGACCGTCGAGCTGTTGCCTTCGAAGCTCGTGACCCGGGACAACGTCGCCGAGTACAAGGGCTGGACGTCGGATCGTTCTCAGTAGAACAC